>Ga0316604_10000192_pt1 | contig 93342 bp, 80 predicted proteins | sample OWC_soil_day20_C_FD_207650 | JGI IMG/M metagenome (GOLD analysis project Ga0316604, IMG submission 207650) | Wetland soil microbial communities from Old Woman Creek delta, Ohio, United States - OWC_soil_day20_CT | ecosystem: Environmental > Terrestrial > Soil > Wetlands | place: USA: Ohio... | reverse complement strand
TTGCGCCAAGGTTTGAAAGGGAGCCACGCTTCTCCTTGCTTCAAGCACACGTGCCCGTAGCTCAACTGGATAGAGCAGCTGCCTTCTAAGCAGCAGGTCGGGGGTTCGAGTCCCTCCGGGCACGCCATAAAATCAATTACTTACGATGGATTTTATGGGCGAATATTTGATGGTGTAACGCTGTGTACGCCATGTGTACTCTCCCTGGCGCAATTCAGATCAATTCATTTAGAGTCGAACCTGGCCTCAAGCATGCAAGCTTGCTGGTCAGCGTAGTTACGTTCTTTCGACTCGTAATCGTCATTTCATCGCGCAGAGATGCTCAAGGTGTGCTGCGGTGTTGCGCCCCAATTTGGTGCATAACAGATTCTGTTGCGTGCAGTGTGCTATCACGCTGCGATGGAAGTGCGACTGCGTTAATATCAACGAAATGAAATCAATTTCGATCGTTTGATGACAAAGACATTTTGCAAAAAAGGCGCTCCAAGATACAAAAAAATAGTCGTCTTGGGGCAGCTAGAGTGTGTTTCGGCAAAGCTTGCTCTTGATTTCGTTTCAGGCGAGCTAACCAAGATACCCGTGGTAAGCGGTTCGTTAGATTTTGGCATAGACCAAGAGATGAAGCGGAGTGTTGTTTATGAGCGCTTGAGACCACAGTTGATTGAGTATATTCAACACCGAAGTCCCATCGAGAGGTCGCACGACGACAAGGGATCTAACGATGTTGCAGATCCAGGAAACGATCAAGATTGGTTCATTTCACTGGATAGTTTCAAATCCTTCGCTTCAAGTGTGGGTGTCGAGTTTGCTTTGGAGTTTCATGAAAAGATTCCTTTGCCAGAACTTGATCCAGCCACCTCCGTAGCGCAACTAACAAGTGAAGGTCTCACAAACTACTCTCTACGCAAAAAGGTTCTAAAAAAACAAGAGAAAGTGGTGCGACCGCTAGATATCAATCGTGAGCTTTACGTTCTACGTAAACTGCAGAGTTCATTGGCTTCTAGTACCAAGGAAGACGCTTGGGATGAGTCTGAGTACGAAAACGAACTAAAACAGGCGAGGCGGATAATTAGAACGAAGATTCGTTGTCTCTTGGAGCATATTCCAGGAAATGTCCCTTCAAAGCCGATATCTCGCCTTGCCGTGAAGATGGGATGGAAGGCGTATCTAGAAACTAACCAACCTCCTGATGCTGCCGATGTATTGCAGCGGATGTACAAATTCGCGAAACGGGATACTGGGCACGAATGTTTGTTAGAGGCGACGGTTACCAGTTCGGGTCGCAAAACCGTCAAGTTTCAAAGCGGAAGGAAACGACCAACGTACAAAGACCAGGCCTGCTATAGAACGCTTAAAGATTGGTGGGATAGCTACACCAAAATCTGACTTTCTCTTCAAAGTTACGAAATTGTAAGTTCGATGATGTAGCAAAAATCAGCTAGAAAATTCGGGTCGTCATGTGCATCAACGCGAATCGGTCGCATTGATGTCGGATATCAACCTTTAAGGATGACGACCATGAAAACTCAAGTTTGCCACACTCAAAGTGGCACCATTCCCGAAAAGTTCACGACTGCAGAACTTGCAGCCTACCTTCGAATTTCTCCGAAGACCCCTATTGCAGCGTTGTGTCGGCAGGGGCATTACCTTGGCTTGATTCCCTTGAAGCTCGCATCGGGGCGTTTGTTGTGGGATGCCGAGAAAGTACGTCACTTGCTGAGCGGGGAGGTGCTGTAATGAACGCGCTGCATTGTTCGGCAGGGTATTCGCTTAGCGAGACTCAACTGCAATTGCAATTTCCCAAGCCTTTGCATGCCAATCGTTGTGGGATTGTTCAAATGGGTAACTACAGGGGCATTGCCCCTGCACTGGGATATCTCTCGATTGCTTTTGCTGAAGGTCATGACCTTTTCGGTTATTCCCTTCACGGCACGAAATACAAAGTTGTTCTTTTGACGTCGCCGAATCGCGAAGCACAGCTTCGCAAGAAGCTCCGAGCACCTATTCAAGTACTCGAAACCAGCGGCTATCTCGAAATTGTAAATAGCAGCATTCTGAGTAGCTTCGGTGAGAAGCCCGCAACTCCCGATCTTGCTTACTGCTTGGATGGTGTTCTGAGTGGCGCCGAAATTGTCATCGTTGATGGCTATGGCTTTGTTGATGCGACGGATCCCGGCACTCAAGGGTTTGCACCCACGGGCTACGAAGGTGTCTTGGCTGATTACTTGTTTTCGGCTGTCGCTGAGCACGTCTCGACGATCTTTATCGGGCAGGGCAATTGCGCCGGTGCGTTCAAGCGTTGGAATCCTCTAGTCACGTTTGATCACGAACTGTCGCTTTATCGTTTCGATAAAAAGTCGGAACCGCTGAGCTTCCTTGTCCACTGGCCCAGGAGGCATGGTACGAGTGCCGAGGACGATGAGTTGATGGTCAGCTGGCGCGAAAAAGACGACCTTGGCGTATACGGTTGGCAGACTGCATCTGGGATTGATCCGTTCGATCCACTCTTGGAGTTTGCGACTCATTTCCGTCGTCTGGGAATGACATATCAGCGGATTGGCGATTTGCTCGGCCTTGGCCGTTCCACGGTTCACCGTTGGCTGACTAACGGTGCTGGGATGTCTTCCCGTCGCTCCTGCTAATGGGAAAAGCACGGTGTTACGGGGGCTGCACGCGCAGTCTCTGTAATACCTGTGTATCCATATCAAACTGATCTATTCAATACATACACTATGACTACTTATTCAATTGTCCGTATTGATACGGCCAAATTTAGCTTGCTGGGGGATGAAGAGACATTCCAACTCCCGGAAACAAAGATGCTCAATCTCATGAGTCCCCAGGGGGAAATACTCGACTCCTTTCAAAACCGAAAGCGCCTAGAGGGGCGCTATGGCTCACATAGCTTGCATTTGCGTGCCATACACAAGGGAAGTGAGCTGTTAGTAGAGGGGTCCCCTTATGCTTATCGTTATGGTCAAAATCTATATACCTCAAACGATCTGCATGCTGTGTTACGTGACGTGTTGCCAGATGTGCTTGAGCAATGCGTCAATCCGCCGTCCACGATGGATGTTCAGCGTTGGCTTGCTGGCGATATCGTCTTAAGTCGCGTTGATCTCTACGCCAACTTTATTTGTCCAGAAGGGGTGAGCCCCAAACGCCTTATTCGTCAAATTGCGCGTCAGTTGAGCGAGCGCGGGGTAAGTACCAAGACGCATGGCAGTACCTTCACTTGGGCCCCGGACAAGGGGCGTCAATACGAAATTGTGTTTTACGCGAAAGGGCCACAGATGCGTGTGAAACGTTCGCTGGCAAATTTTCCGGAACGCAGTCGCTTGGTGCGTGCGGCCAACAATATTGTGCGTGTCGAACTGCGCTTGCAGGGCGAGATGCTGCGGAAATTGAAGAAGCAATTGAACTTGAAGGTGAGCTTGGAAAAGGCAAGTGGTTGGACTCCACGGACGCCGCGGAAAGTCTTTGGCTATTTCATGAAGAAGTTGGATATCGTCAATGTGACGGCTGGCCCGGTGACTGACGAAGAATTGGCGCCCTTGAATCATCGTCTCAGACCGGTGTTGGCTTTACACAAGGCGGGTTGCGAATTGCGTCAGATCTACTCCCAGGCAACCGTCCGGCGCCACCTGAAAGCATTTCGTCAAATGGGGATTGATCTGCGTTGTCCGAATCAACCAAAAGACGAGGCCTTGCCCTTGCTCGAGTTGCTTAAGCCGAAAATGGCTGTTCGACGGGCACCAGCCTGGATGCGGAAAAAGGGCTACGCACCGGCTGATTGCTAGTAGTTACGCGGTGCTTGGGATGAATGGGCTTTGAGCGAACAGTGAGATTAAACGGCGCGATAGGTTCTCGACTAGGAGAAACGCTGATTATCGCTAGTCGAGCATGTTTCGCATCTCACAAGCGCGACTGACCTTCAGCGTTTCTGAAAACTGTAAAGGGCATGTGTATCTGCTTTCGATACACATGCCTAATACAAGGAGATTCATCATGGCTAAAAAAACCATCGCAGACGCGATACGCGATCAGATCCTGTTGTCCCATGTCGCACCCCGTCCTTATCCGAAGGACAACCGGATGTCAGCACTCAACATCATCAGCACGCTTCAGGAATATGGATTCGGTATCACATCGGCTGAACCGATTGCTTACGGTATGCAGATTCGCCTGACCTGTGGAGCCATCGTCAATGTGTACGCGACTGGCAAGGTCGTCCTGCAGGGCAAGGCCACGGAGCAGGACAAGCTCACCCTTTTGATGCAACTTGAAAAGGCACTGCCGGCAACGACGATCTGTTGCTTGTAGCTGCCCGAGATACGGCTCAGGGCATCTAGCCCTGAGCTGCCATTTCGCCATACGACCCGCCTGATTGCGTTTGGGCGTTTTGCTGTCGTCGTTGGCTGTTCCCTCGCTACCCCGTCTGCATTAGTTATCGGCTGCTTGAGGTCGAGCGCGGACTGGGGCCATCCCTTACACATGCGATGCCAACATGACGAGCATTTGCCGGCATCAGCTTACGCGTCGTCCAGCACTACTGTGACGCTCCTCCATCATGCTCTGGATGACCCTATTGAAAGAACATCATGACACTTGACAACCGACTTGCCTCCTTGAATGCTCGCCAAAGGAAGGCAGCCACGCTAGACGATCAGCATGCCCTGGTACTGGCCGGGGCTGGATCCGGGAAAACCAAGACTATTGTCGCCCGGGCAGAATATCTGATCGAAAGCGGGGTGCCCGCCCATCGCATCCTGATTCTGACCTTTACGCGACGCGCTGCATCGGAAATCGTGGCGCGAGTAAAAAGCCACCTGGGCGAGCGTGCAGCACGACTTCAGGCCTGTACTTTTCATACCTGGTGTATGGGGCTCATTCGGCGGGCACCGATGTTGTTCGGCGCCCGGAAGTGTTCAGTCATTGATCGTGATGACCAGGTGATGCTGTTTAAAACGCTGCGCGGCAGCCCAAAAGGGGAGGTTGCTCAACTCCCCACGGCCGCTCAGCTCTGTGACATCTACTCCTATGCACGCAATACGGGACAAAGTCTGAGCAAGACGCTCAAGCGCCATTACCCAGAGTATCTGGACTTCAAGGAGGCCATGATCCCCATCCTGAAGGGATACGAGGCCAAGAAAGAAAGTTGCCACTACCTCGATTACGACGACATTTTGGATTTGGTTGCGCGAGCGATTCAGCAATCACCTGAGGTGTGTAAGTGGGTGGCCAGGAAATACGATCATCTGCTGGTCGACGAAATGCAGGACACGAATCCCTTGCAGTGGGGGCTCTTGGATCCGCTTAAAGATCATTGCAATCTGTTTTGCGTAGGCGATGACGCGCAGTCAATCTACGGGTTCCGTGGGGCAGATTTCAAAAATGTCCATTCCTTTGAGGAGCGTGTGCCAGGCGCCGTTGTCTTGAAATTGAATAAGAACTATCGGTCGACGCAGGAAATCTTGGATGTCGCCAATTGGTTGATGGACAACAGTCCGCTCCGCTACGGAAAGCGACTGGTCGCGGCCCGTGGAAGCGGGGTTCGGCCGCAACTGCACAATTTTTCAAACGAATGGGAAGAGGGGGCTTGGATTGCGCGAGATTTGCTGCGGCGGCGGGGGCAAGGAGACAAGTGGTGTGACCATATGATTCTTGCCCGAACGTCGCATAGTGCGAAAGCGATCGAAAGCTGTCTGCTGGAAGCTGAAATTCCATATCGCTTTATCGGTGGCGTCAAATTGCTCGAGTCCGCACATGTCCGTGATCTTCTCTCGTTGCTACGCATTGTGGGAAATCCTCGGGATGAGATCGCCCTCATGCGCTACCTGACTTTGTTTCCCGGCATCGGCGAGGTGACGGCGAGCCGCGCGATCGCACGGATGATTCAGGCCGGATCGCTGGACGCAGCGATCAGCAACTTGCAAGCCGATAAGAAAATCCCTGCGGACTCAATCGCTGCATTAACTAAAGTGAATCAGTATCGAACCAACGTAGCAAAGGCGATTGCTATCGCTGTCCGCATGCTGGGCAAGGTTCTTGAGCACAAATATCAGCATCAGGAGTGGCAAAAGCGTCAGGGCGACTTTAAGTTGGTTGCCAAGCTCGCAGAAAAGCATCAGAGCATCTTGGGATTCATTCAAGAGTATTTGCTCGACCCGATCCATAGCTCCATGGTTGAACGGACAGAGTCAGATGACGTGGTGACCGTCATTACAGTGCACTCCGCCAAAGGTGCGGAGTGCAAAACCTGTTATGTCATCAACGTCAGCCCAGGCGCCTTTCCTTCTAGCCGTTCGATTGGAGATCAGGACGAAGTCGAAGAGGAGCGTCGCGTACTTTACGTTGCGCTGACACGGGCAAAGGATCATTTGATCGTTACCCGGCAAAACAATACGACATGGACGTTTACCGATCAGGATGGGGGGCGTGCGGCTGAATCCTATTTTTTGAACAACTTGCCAAAAGGGCTGTTTGCGGAGTTTTCCCACAATCAGGGTTCAAGGGCAGCGGCTTGGACTAAAGCTAAAGCTCGACCACGGGCAGGGAAGGGGATCAATTTCGACTAGTGTGCCCTTGATTTGGTCAGTCGCGTAGTCGGAGTCCCAATTGCGCTTGAGAAGTTGGCTTCTCTGCGAAGCATACGGCCCGCTGCCTTGCTGTAGTGGAAATGATGGTGCGAGCCCCTGACGTCGTGTCGCAGAGTCCTCATCAAGGATGGCCAACCCGTTGAAATCCAGGGCGGCACAATTCATGTGCATCAATGGCGCCGCCTAGCGTCTCGGCTGAGGATGCTTCTGGATAAGCTCATTCGGGTCTTGAAGCAGATTTAAGTCCAATCGAAAAACTCATAGTGATTGGTCACGTAGTGATGAAAGGTTAAAGCCAGAATAGGGCGTCCAATAAAGGGAAGGTATTTGCCTTCCCTTTGTCATTTTTGGTGTTGGTTTTTTTGCGCCTCTCTCACTCTGATCGAGTTAGGCTCATTTGGTGAGCCTATTCAGTGCCACAGTTCGGCAGGCAGGACGAGTGTGACTCTATAATGTCGCTCTTGCTCACAGTTTCGACAATTGATGAATTCATCTTGGCTGTACCTGGTCGTGGCGATTTGCTCCGAAGTGATCGCCACGAGCTCACTGAAGGCATCAGATGGGTTCACCCGACTGTGGCCATCGTTGATCGTTGTGCTCGGGTACGCCAGTTCGTTTTATTTCCTGTCGCTAACGCTACGCAGTATCCCGCTCGGTATTGCTTACGCTGTTTGGTCAGGGATTGGCGTCGTTTTGATATCGCTCGTTGGCTGGATTGTTTTTCGTCAGGAGCTGGATTGGCCGGCGATCGTGGGGATCACGCTGATTGTATTGGGCGTGCTCATCATTAATCTCGGTTCGAAGGCCCATGCGCTCTGAGCATCGCGGTTATCGGGTATTATTAATTTTGCATATGGCGAGGCATGAATGACTAAGGCAAAGGCGGTCTGTTTGTTGAGTGGTGGATTGGACTCCAGCACGGTATTGGCTATCGCCAAGGCAGAGGGCTTCGATGTCTACGCAATGAGCTTCCGTTACGGACAGCGTCATTCGGTTGAGTTGGCACAAGCCCAGAAGGTTGCTGAACAGGCTTGTGTGCAGCGACATGTGATTGTCGATATTGACCTTCGTCAGTTCGGTGGGTCGGCCCTTACCAGTGACATCGATGTTCCTAAGGATCGGACACTCGACGATATGGGACACGGGATTCCTGTGACCTATGTTCCAGCGCGGAATACGATTTTCTTGAGCTTTGCGTTGGCTTGGGCGGAAACGCTCGGCGCGAATGACATCTATGTTGGCGTTAACGCACTCGACTACTCTGGCTATCCCGATTGCCGCCCGGAATACATCGCTGCCTATGAAAACATGGCTAATTTGGCGACGAAGGCCGGTGTTGAAGGGACACAGAAACTCAAGATTCATGCACCGTTGATCCAGTTGAGCAAGGCTCAGATCATCCAAAAGGGTCTGGATCTTGGTGTCGACTATTCAACCACGAGCAGTTGCTATGACCCGGGTCCTGAAGGTCAGCCCTGCGGTCAATGTGACTCCTGCCAGTTAAGGGCGAAGGGTTTTGCTGAAGTTGGGGTCGCGGATCCCTTGTACCTTAAGTTTGGGATGCAGGCATGAGCGAAACGCTTCTGTATGCGGCAGCAAGTGGGTTTGAGTCGGCGCGCCAGGTTTCCCTATTGCCTGAAGGGCACCGTAGTCGTCGACTCCACGGACACAGCTTCCTCTCAAAAATTCGCGTCTCACTGCCGGACGGATGGGGTGGGTTTCCGGGAGGTGAGGTTGAAGCGCTGCGCATACTGCTGGAGCAAACCGTTGCACCGCTCGACTATCAGCACCTGAATTCGGTCGTTGCCCAACCAACCGACGAAAACCTGGCTCGTTGGGTACGCGAACAGTTGGCGCTGGCCGGCATTGATCAAATCGGTATTCAGAGTACGCAAGACGAAGGTGTCGACATTGATCGCAACGAGCATGCGCACATTTGGCGCCGCTATCGCTTTGAGTCTGCTCATCGTTTGCCGAATGTACCGCCGGGACACAAGTGTGGGCGCATGCATGGCCATGGGTTCGAGGTGATTCTGCATGCTGACGTCGACGTGGGTAACCGGGATATCGGGATTGACTACGATCATCTCGATGCGTGTTGGGCACCAATTCATGCGCAACTGCATCACGCCTGTCTGAATGACATCGAAGGTCTCGAAAATCCCACTAGCGAAATGATTGGTAGCTGGATTTGGCAGCGGCTGAAGCCGACGTTACCTGAGCTGTCTTGGGTGACGGTTTACGAAACGGCATCGTGCGGCGCGCACTTTGACGGGCAACGCTATCGCATCTGGAAAGAGATGACACTCGATAGTGCAGTTCGACTAACGCGTGTCGCAGAAAACGATCCCCGTCGTCGCATTCACGGTCATACCTTCACGCTTCGCCTGCACTTGAATGCGCCTTTGGATCAAGTCAAAGGTTGGACAGTCGATTTTGGGGATGTGAAATCGCTGTTCGATCCGATTTTTAAGCGCATTGATCATCATCCGCTCTACGAATTGCCAGGAATCGAAGATACGGATACCGCAAGCATCGTGCGTTGGATTAAGGCTGAGGCTTGCCCCTTGCTGCCGCAGCTAGATCGCATTGATCTCTACGAAACACGTGGCTGTGGCGCGATTCTCGCCTGGGGTGCTGACGATCCCGCACTCCCGATCTAAACGATGACGTATTCAGTCAAAGAAATCTTCTACAGTTTGCAGGGGGAGGGGGCTCAGGCAGGGCGAGCTTCTGTTTTCTTGCGCTTTGCCGGATGCAACCTGTGGTCTGGTCTCGAAATTGATCGTTCGGAGGCCGTCTGCAAGTTTTGCGATACAGACTTCGTAGGGACGGATGGTGCGGGTGGCGGGAAGTTCAAGACAGCGGAAGCGTTAGCGGAAGCCGTCGATGGATTCTGGTCCTCAATCGCACCAGAAAATAAGTACGTGATTTGTACCGGTGGAGAACCTCTGCTGCAACTCGATGTGCCGCTCATCCAGGCGTTTAAGGCGCGTGGATTTGAAGTGGCTATCGAGACGAATGGCACAAAGCGTGTCCCAGAGGGGGGTGATTGGGTCTGTGTGAGTCCCAAGGGAACGTCGCAAATCATTGTCACGCAAGGCAACGAGCTGAAGCTCGTATATCCCCAATTGGATTGCCTGCCGGAGCAGTTCGAGCAGATGTCTTTTGACCATTTTTTCTTGCAACCAATGGATGGTCCTGAAGCGCTGGACAACGTACAAAAGGTCATTACATATTGCTTGGCGCACCCGAAATGGCGAATGTCATTGCAGACACACAAAATAGTCGGTATCGCCTGATTAAGAACGTCAAGGCACCATAAAAATTCAAAACGGAGTTGTCGTTGAAAATACTAGTAATAACTTCTTGTACCGGAGAAAAATCAGTTAGTCGTGATGACCAACTGACTATGGAGGACTTTAAACAAGGTAAGGAGCACTTACTTCGTCGTGAAGAGGCGATGAGAGAGAGTCTGGTTTCGGCTGAGGCTTTGTATAGCGGTATGCAGCATCAACGGTTAATGAGAGGCATCCTGTCTGCCTCGACGACTACACAAATAGAAATTAATCTAAAGATCGTATCTGCTGGGTATGGGGTGGTCGAACCATCGCGGTTGCTTGCGCCCTATGAAGCAACTTTTATTGGCATGGGTAAAGCCGATGCGCGTACGTGGGCGCGCCAAATTGGCATCCCAGAGGGCATTAGAAATGCTTTGGCACAGCCTTATGACCTTGGTCTTGTGCTCTTGGGCGATGACTATTTGCAGGCGTGCGAACTGGATGAGCAGATCAAACTGGGCGGCCCGACACTGTTTTTGTGTGGCAAAGCTTCGGCGGCCAAACTACCTAAGCTTGATCTCCTGCGCCCGGTTCTGTTGGGGAATGAGGATGCCAAGACCTTTTCCTGTGGGTTAGTTGGTCTGAAGGGAGAGGTCGCGGCGAGGATTATTGAAGATTTGGCGCAGGCGCCGGTGCATCTAGATTCCTATATTCAGCGTTCCCAATCAACGGTATTGGCGCTGAGCAAGCCGGTAGCAGGGAAATCGAAGAGAGCCACGACTCGACTTAACCCCGCCGTGGATAAGGTGATCGATATTCCCGATTCCTGGTGGAAGAAACCCCATCGCGACAAGCTTAGATACTTCATTCCCGATTGGGATGATCAGGTCGATCCGGATTTCGACTTTGAAACGGAGAGCCATTCTGGCGGCACGGGTGACTGGGGGAATCAGGTCTACGCGCACCAAATGTTTGCAGAGCCGAACTACGATGGCATTCTTATTTCCAAGATTGTTGCCGAGAAGAGCAAAAAAAAGGCTGAGCGGATCAACCAATGTGGAGTGCACCGATATTTACGGGTGCCTCGGCGGTATCCAGTTATGGGGGATTGTGGTGCTTTTGGTTATATCAATGACTACGAGCCCCCGTTTATGACGTCCGAGATTCTCGATTACTACACACGACTCGATTTCGACTACGGGGTCTCGATTGATCACTTCGCCATAGGGGATGAAGTAGATCGCAAACGCCGCTATGAACTCACCATTGAAAATGCGCGAGACTTCATCGTTGAACACAAGAAACTTGGATTGAACTGGACCCCAATTGGTGCTGTGCAGGGGTGGGATGAAGCAAGCTTCGCGAAAGCAGCGAAGCAGTATCAGGCAATGGGGTACCAGTACATCGCAGTTGGCGCCATGGTCAGGAGGCGGACCCCTGAGATCTTGTCGATTATTGAGCAAGTGAGAAAAGTGGTCGCGCCGGAAATGAAGCTCCATTTGTTCGGGGTTGCTCGACTTAATGCGCTAGCTGATCTGGTCAAGGTGGGGGTCAACTCCGCAGACAGTGCCTCGTGTTTGCGTAAAGCTTGGTTAGGTGGTGCGGGCAACAATTATTTGACCGTGGATGGTCTCGAATACGCCGCCATCAGAATTCCCGAAGCGGAAGGAAGTTTCCGCGCGAAGCGGATTGTTTCGGATGGACGAGCATCGCTCGAGAAAATCATCCGGCTTGAGCGAGCTTGCCTTGACGCAGTCCATGGTCTCGATATGGGGAAGGCAAGCGTTGATCAGGTTCTGGATGTCTTGCATGAGTACGATCAACTCATCACGCCAGATCGTCAGGACAATCGTGATCACCTTCGCCGTACTCTTGAGGCGATGCCTTGGAAATCCTGTCCATGTGACATTTGTCGTGCGGCGGGTGTTGATGTTGCGATCTTCCGAGGCAACAACCGCAATCGGCGACGCGGGTTTCACAACACCTATGCCTTCTATCATCTGATGCAACGCATCGTGAGTGGCGAGACGATACCAAGTCTGGCGAAAAGGCAGTTGGAATTGCCCATTGGGACGGACGAGGACGCATAGATGGATTTCGACTTCCTCGACCGAAAGCTGCTTGATGTCACCCGGGATGCTGTTGTCTCGTTCAAGAACGCCATCGAGGGTGCGCGTCCGGATGACAAGGAACTCAAAGCCTTGTGCGCGGGCATCAAATCCTACCCACACACCAAGGCCCTACCTTCGGAGTTCTCGGTTGCAGCAGTCGATGGTTCTGGTGAGTATCCCGTACTGCAACAGGACGACATCTTTCTTCACTTTGTCATTGCTGCGGGGGCAATCTACACCACGGCCTCGCACCGTCAGCACAAATTGTCCTCGGTTGAACCGGTCAATCCGATCTTCAAGCAGTTCGTCCTGCTATCGGACGACATGGCCAGAACGCAAAGTAGCTACCAAGAGTATCTGACTGCATTGACGGGGTTAAGCCTGAAGGATTTGGCTACTGGATCTGACTACTGCGAAATGTCGGGACGATACGGCAAACCAATTCGCCATGCCGATGTGAGATGGAAGAAGGTCACCATGTCGAAAGCATCTCAGATCGCAACCCATGCCTATCTGCTTCGTACTGTGGCCGAGTTAGGCATGGCCATTCGCATGCTAATGCACAAACCAAGGTACCTCCTGCTGGACACTTCCCTTGTGTACTTCATGCTCGGCGAGACCCTCTTTCTGCCGGAACTGCTCAAGCGCTATCTGATTACCCAAGCCAATGCACAGAGCACGGGGGTCGTCGCCCTGTGCAAGTCGCACAACATCCCGAATGGTGACCTGATCGGGCGCATGGCGAAAGATAATTTTGGCTACAAGGATCACTGGTACCTGCGCTTGCCATCCGACGCCCTCGGTGAGCCGATTCCGGCATTCTTGGATGGACGGGAGATACCACCGAAACTCAGCGTGTCGTATCTCTTCAAGTTCCACGCCACTACTTTCCCGTTACGGATCGACGTCGATGCGGACTGGTGGAAGTCGGCTATCGGGGGGGATGAGGCACGCGAAAAGCAGTTCTTTGCGGATCTCGATTTCACCTGTCACGAGGTGCGTAGTTTCGGGTACCCCTACCCGATGCACGCGGCACACCGGTCGGCGAGCCTCACCAAGCAGGAACGCAAGGCGCTCAAGGACATCCTGGTCCAGCATGCGCAACGTGAAGGCTTGATGCGTGGGGCTGTCGCCAGTGACCCAGAACAACTCCACATGGGGGGGATGTAATGAACTACACGGAAATGCTCAATGCCCTCGGTCACGAAGAGTTCTTCGGTGTGCTGGCGGGAGCATCGACTTCGGAAATCGTCGTCTATGCCCGGAACCAGGACACCTCCATCGGCGATCTCTTTCTTGTTCCATCAGACCGAGGTGGGGAGCGCGTGTACCTTTTTCGCATGACACAGTACGCCAATGTGCTGCGGCGTGAAGAAGACATGGACCCGATGGCAAAAAACCTGCTGTCGATGGACGACCCCTTTTACGCAGACGACTTCCAGAGTGATCAACTGCTGCGCCTGTCCGGGTCGTTGTTGGGGTATTCGGAGCTAAATGATGCCGGGCGATGGGTTTTCCGCGCGCCGCGCAAACTGCCGGCCCACTTGTCTAAGGTTTACAAAGTCGGCTTTGGCGATACGGCGTCAATCGCTCGGCAGGAAGAGTGCCTCAAGGAGCTTCTCGCGACCCAATTGGGCGAAGGCGTGTTCATCGGCCACCTGCTCGCCGGGGAGCGCGCGCTCAAAGGCGTACCGGTCAGCATCCCCGGTGAGTTTTTCGCACACCACATCGGTGTGTTTGGCCGCACGGGGACGGGTAAGAGTAACAACCTGATGGTGTTGATCGAGTCTCTCTACGCCAACAACCGACGCCTGAACGCGACGCCGCGAAACGAATGGGGCAGCAAGGATCGGCTGGTTTCCCTTTTCGCCGTCGATCCGCACGATGAATTCGCCAAGTGGAAACCGAACTCTCGCGGCGGCATCAATCGAATCATCGGGGCAATGACGGCCGCCGAAAAGAAAGAACTGGTCGAGCCGTTCTTCTACCTGTCTTGCCGCAATGAGGCCACCATCCAGTCCGACCCGGCGATTGGCAATTTGGGACGCCGGGTGCGATTGCATCGTCGCGACATCGCGCCGGAAGACATCATCTCCATCATGGAGTTTTCCGACATCATGTCTTCGGCCGCCGAGACGATTGGCGACGAGTTTGGCGAAGGGTGGATCTCCGCCGTCCTGAACGGGGATGTTCAACCCGACGACAATCTGATCCACAAGGCGTCGCTGGCGGGCCTGAACCGAAGGCTGGGATTTCTAGCGGGTAACCGATCCAGTCTGGTGCCCAACAAGGCGACCTACGAATCCTCCCTGGCCGACATCGTCCTCGCCCTCGAGCGCGGGCGCGTATTGGACGTGGATACGTCCTTGATGACCGAAATCGAGCAATTCCTGCTCACGACTGTCGTGGCCAGAACTCTCTTCGCGCTCCGCAAGGCGCTCAAGAGTGCCCGTGACATGACCGCCTTTATCGGCAACGGTGAGCAGCCAGGTGAAATCGATCGGCACCTGCCCATGCAGGAGTCTCTCAAGGCCATTCTTAAGGAACGACTTTTGGCCGAGCGTTCACCGTACCTAGGCCAGCAGGGGCATCTCATCAGCATCAACGACCTGCCCGCGATCAACATCATCGTTGAAGAGGCGCCCTCCATCCTGAATCCGGCACGGCTTAAGTTCGGCTCCGTCTTCCGCGATATCTCGCGTCAGGGACGCAAGTTCGGTTTGGGCCTTACCGTTGTTTCCCAACAGGTCACGGAGATCGACGACGGCATCCTGAGTCAGATAAATACGGAGATCACCTTAGCTTTGGGGAATGAAGATGAACGCCAGGCCGCTGTGCATACGGCTAGCAACGATATCTTTCCATTCAAGCGTGAGTTACAAGTCATGGGCACCGGGCAGGCAATTCTGTCGGCCAGCTACAAGAGCGTACCGTTACCGGTACAGGTTCCGGAATTCAAATAAGGGAGGGCGGAACCATGCCTTTGGACGAAACAGCGATTAAAACCAACCTTGGGATCATTCTTCAGGCCGTCTTAGCAAAAGCTATCGAACAAGCAGGTTTTTCCGCCATTCAGGATTATCAATACGATCCAACCTGCGAGTGCCCTGATTTTCTGATTCCCAGTCAGAAAACGCCCCGCTATATGATTGAGGTGCATCAGACGGAGGCCCGAAACTCATTCCAGATGAAAACCCTCCGGGCCTTCACTGCAGTAACGGAATCGAAAGCCTTTTATGGCGACAGTCTCGTTACTGTAAATGTGCTATTTGGTGATCCTGAAAATGAGTTACCCGCTAGCAATGTCCGCGCTCTTTGCGGAGCATTTGACGTCAACGTAGTGCCGCGACGGGACGTCACCGACATAGTAGCCGTCATTAATATGGAGAAAGCAGCACTCACCTACGCCTCGGACGACTCCTTCAAGAACAAGACAGCTAAGGCTGCCGAAGAGGTGATAGGTCTGCACGGTAATGCAGTAACGACACTGGCGGAAATGATGAAGAAGGTTCTGGGGGCGGCCAAAGCTAGAAAGGAATTGTTTCCGATGTGGCAGGCTGAACGCCTTCGCACAGGCAAATTGGGCAAACCACCGCTTGCTGGGCAACCCTCCTACTTCAAGCGAGGATTGCTTGGGAGTTTGTTCCTAACAGATGGAGATTTTAAGGAACTACTAAGCAAGAAAGATCCAAATCTTTGTTCTCACGGCGTACAGCATCAACTTGTAATGACCAAGATGGCTAAGGTTGAGGAAATGATTGACGGTGACAATTACACATTGGACCCACAATTCCTTACTTTTCTCAATAACCCAAAAGCCGCAGAATTTCGCGTGCTCTGTAAATCTGAGCTTGATGCGTTGCCAGATTTGCACTGGTTCTTTGAAGACATTAGAGACCCGCAACGTCGAAACGATATGGCTACATCTTTCGTCGAGACAGTCAAGAAAGGTAGATCGGCAATTGCCGGGTCAATCGTGACTGCGCTTAAGGGGAATATGGTGGATGGGATTGAACACTCCCGTTGCTGGCCTGCCGATCTAATGGCGTTACTGGTTAAGCATTCTCAGAACGACTTTAATCGCCGTATGGTGCAAAGCGGACGTGACCCAGAGAACTATCAATATCCGTTCAATCACATAACGGGACGCTTCGAGCGACTTTTGGGGTGTCCGCATCACTTTATAACGTACGCCACCTTCGCTAGTGAGATCTTTGAGGAAGTCTGTCGGGAAGATGGGATTGACGACGAATATATTGCGTCGGCGGTTGGTTGGTTGCCAGACGCGATACTGAAGCTACGTCTTGATGGCGCAATAAAGCTTCAGAAATTTAACCCCCTTTATGCATGCTTGGGCGAGATATGCAGTGATTATGGGCTGGAAGTGCGTCCCGAAAAGATCAAATCTATTACCTTCGATTTGGCAGGAGGAAGAGGGCGATTAGGGAAATACGATGCGTTGGTCATCGAGAACGATGGGTGTGCGGTAATGACCCTAACGGTAGCAGTTCATGATCAGAACGGCGACCATAAATCCAAAGAGTGGGGCGCTCGCCGACTTGCTACGTTGTATCGCCTTGAGAATGGCAACGTTCATCAGTCAGAATTCACTGAAGGCTTGTTCGTACTGGATGGCGAATGGGAAGACAAACACATCGCACGTCTATACCGATCCGGCTGGAATCACATTTGTCGTCTCGGCGACTTGGAAGACACGTTGAAGAAAATATTCAAGCTTAAGCGCAAGGCAATAGGAGCAAAAGCCAAAAAGCGTGTTCTTGTGTTGGAGGGAGGAGAAGATGCTTGATGTCTCGAGTGTTGCAAGCAATCAGCGCCAGCGCGTGCCATCTACTGAGACTGCTAAGAAATGAGCAGATCACAGCTAGTCTTAAATATGCGTGAGGCGGAAGAAAAGCTTCGGCAATGGCTTGATTCTAATAACGCCCGCTACCTTTGGCATGGAGACGACCAAGAACTGCCTTTGGATTGCGTCGTCTACTCGCCATTCTCTGTGGGCATTGAAATTAAGAGCGTGTCCGCTCCCAGTGCTGAGGGAAAGAGGGCGAAGCGAGATCTTTTTGCGCGAATCGACTTAGTGGACGACTTTGGGCCGGCCTTGCCGTTCGTAGTATTCACCGTGGGGCAAGATTTAGATCGAAATCCATTTCGATTAATGGCAGATGCAGTATTTTCTTTGGACCGCCTTCCATCGTTCGATGAGCTACGTAAAATTCGTATCAATCCAGAAGTGCAAGACGTGCTTAAACGAGGTGCGCCACATGATGTCAATGTAACAGACCAAGACATTCTTGAGGAGAGGTGGTCACGTTCTCTTGCATTGAGCGAATTTGTTGATCGACTAGACTTCCCAGAAGCAAGTTTGGCTTTTCAGATCCACCAAGTTGCGCTCGAAATTCTTGAGGCACAGGGGACTGGAAGCACCACTGAACGCGTACCTCATTTAAATCCAAGAATCAGGCCCACGAGATTTGATCAATGCGATTCGCCGCCGATTCGTCTGGATACCCTTCTGAAACGACGCGATTTCTCGCAAGCAATTGAGGATCTGGTTATACGCCAGGCGATCAACGCCGTGGGGGGGAAGATTGAGACGCAACGAGTAACGCTCTCTAGCAAGAACTCCAATCTTCTAACGGTTCAACAGCCAATCTGGCAATTGAATAATGGTCGCCAGATTGTGCTTCGTAGGCTGGCCATGAGTGACATGTTTATCGATCACAAGGTTCGGGAGTTGATCGCAGAGGCTTGGCTGCTCCGGGCGGCAGATTCCTTGCTAAAACCTCACCTGTATTTGCTTTTGACTGACACTCGTCGGGACTTACCCAAACCAACGCTTTATGGTCCAAGGCCCTCCACGATCAGCAAGGGCCTCATCAAATGCATCAACCGCTTTGAGAGTGCGGGTTGGCGGGTATTTCCTTGGGATTTTGCCGAGCAGGAACCCGCTTTCATTTCGATGGCACGTGCGTTGTCGGAGGAAGGGCGATGAATGTCAGTGTTCTTCGTGACCTGCTACCAGCGGCCGCCACGGAATATGAAAAAGCGAGCAACCTTCATGATTCGGGTTTTGTGACTGAGGCCGGTCTTCGTCTAGGTCGTGCCGTCGAAGCAGCTCTGTACTCGATTGCAAGGGATCTCGATGTATCCCTCACTGACAAAGTAATCGAGGACATTGAGAATATACGGAAGGCCCTTGCTGCAAAAAGTGTGGTGATTATGCGTAAAGCCGGGGATGCAAACCAAGTCCGAAGTCTATCGGATGTTTCTAAGAGCCTGTCCGAGGCGATTGCTTCCCTGATCGAAGATGACAATTTGCGTATGGGGGCTCCATCTACTGAGCCGCGCAGAATTGACGCCCTTCTTAGGGATTTGTTGCAAGTCCTGGAGAATGCGGATACGAAGGCCAAATTGAACAGGCAACAGAGCGTGTTGATGGCTATTAGGGTCGCACGGAATAAGGCAGCCCACGCTGACCCCAGTGGTTATCCGAGAGAATTGTCTGAGGAGGAATACCAGGGGCTTTTTTCTGCGGTCAAAGAATTTCTGGCTGCTCTCGTCAATATTTCAATTGGAGTCAGGGCATCTAAGCAGAGTTGTACACCTGAGAATGCTTGATTCTGAGAATCAGTAATCAATTTTGAATAAATGCTGGAATCGCCATCTAAATTTGCCGGTTTTGGTCGGACAGTTCCAAAGCATGTATGGCGATGATGGGCAAGGTCAAGCAAGGCGAGCCGGGATGGCGCGATTTGCGTTAGATGCCAGGAGGAGCATGACGACAAGGAAACCCGTGTGACGCCCCGTTGGGTGTCTAACAAACCTCATCACAGAACCAAAGCAATAGCCGAGAGGACATTTGTGTCCCTCGGCTTTTTTGTTTCCAAAAATCCATGAAAACACTCGAAAACCACGTTGGCGAACGAATACGCACCTGCCGAGAGAACAGGGAATGGTTGCAGCGCGAATTGGCTGACGCCGCTGGGCTGCCGGTCAGGACCCTTGGCCGGATCGAACGCGGAGAGGTTGATGTCCGTCTATCGACCTTGGCCAAGATCGCAAAGGCACTGGGGATGTCGCCACGGGAGTTATTGCCATGAAGCTTGAGGACCTGATTTCCATCCTGTTCCCTCCTGGCAGCACCAAGTCTCTGACACCAAGGCAGTCGGCGATTCTTCATCACCCGCAGGGGCCGGCGTGGGTGATGGCGGGACCCGGCTCAGGCAAGACCGAGGTACTTACTTTGTTCGTGCTGCGGTTGCTGTACGTGGAGGGCGATCCGGTTCAAGCAGACCGGGTGCCGCCAGAATCGATCTTCGTTACTACCTTTACGGAGAAGGCCGCGCGCAACCTGGAAGACCGCATCGGTTCCTATCGCGCTAAGGTGATTGCTGCACGCCCCGACCTTGCTTCCATCGATGTGTCGAAACTGCGTATCGGGACACTGCACGGGCTCTGTAACGACTTGCTCCAGGAGTTTCGGGCGCCGAACTACCAGAATGTCCGTCTGATGGATGAGTTTGAGCAGGCGTTATTCGTGCGCGAGCATATGAGCTTGATCAAACAGCCGAATACGGCTGCCGAGATCGCCTTCTGGCGGGATTACCATTGGTTGTTCACGCCTCAGCAGTGGCAGCCAACGAAGACATATGCGCCAAATCGTTGGAATAGTACCCGGGCGTTGGTCAAGTTGCTGAATCGCCTCGTTGAAGATCGTGTCTCGATCCCCGGAATTAAGGCCGCAGGTGGCCAGCTCGCCGTGCTAGCTAGTCTCTATGAAGAGTACGTACAGCACCTGAGCAATACCTACCGGTGTGATTTCTCTCAACTGCAAGGACGATTCCTCGACTTCCTGCAGTCACCCTTGGGCAAGGCGTTCCGTGATGGTGATGGAACAGCAACCAACCCGGGAATCCAATGGGTCCTGGTGGATGAATATCAGGACACCAACCCGATGCAGGAAGCGATCTACTTTGAACTCGCGAATCGATCACCGCATAACCTGGTTGTGGTGGGAGACGATGACCAAGCCATGTATCGGTTCCGTGGAGGGTCCGTCGAGTGCATGGTGACTTTCGACGACGCTTGCCATGCGTATCTGGGAATCCCCACGAGTGCCGTCGCTAAGTATGACCTTACCGACAACTTCCGTTCGCATCAGGACATTGTTCAATTCTTCGATGACTACATCAGGGCCTTCCCCGTTATGCAACAGGCGGGTGCCCGAGCGCCAAAGCCTTCGATCCAGGCAAAGAAGGTGATCACGCAAAGCTATCCACCGGTGGGAGTATTGGCTGGGGCCCGGGCAGAGGATGTTGCCGATCGTTTTGCCGATATGGTCCACGAGTTAGTTGTTACCGGTGTGGTCAACGACCCGAGTGAATGCTGTCTCTTGTTGAAGAGCACCAAGGAGTCGCCCATGAACGCGGGCAAGTATGTGACCGCGCTTCAGACGCAAGGGCTCGACGTCTATAACCCACGCAACAAGGCATTTGCCGAACAGGAAGAGGTGCAGGGATTGCTGGGCGGACTCCTTGCGATTACCGACCCGCAACGACGGTATGCGCAGGATCCCGCCAATCAGCACTCCATACCCGCAGGTGAGGGGGATCTGCGTGCTACGTTCAATCGATTGGCGAGCCTTCATGCGCCTCTGGATAACTACGTCAAGAAAGTGCAAACAGCCATTACGGCAAAGCCTGGGCAACCGCTCGATGCAAGTTTGCAAGAGCTTGCTTATTATTTGATGGGCTTGGAGCCTTTCACGACTTGGATGAACGATCCTGTGAGACGAGTTCGTCTGGGACGATTGACCAAACTCCTGGAGGCCTACAACTCAACGCCCGTTCTTGACCCAGCGACTGGTTTGCCAAGGCCTGGACTTACTCGTGGATTTTTGAGGGCATCAGCGCATTATCCAGGAGAGATGGTTGGGGGGTGGCTTAATGGCTTTTATCATCTTTTCATCGGTTACGTTTTGAATGCTGGATTTGATGACGAAGAGGACGATGATGTGATCTGTCCACCTGGGAGAGTTCCAGTCATGACGATGCATCAGTCTAAGGGGTTGGAATTCCCGTTTGTTTTTGTTGGGCACTTGGGGGAGAGTCCCAAAGTTTCAGCCAGCCATGAGTTGGAAACTCTGTTTTCACAGTACCCAGCAAATCCAGCACGTACCTTTAGCAGACCGCATGCGGCCGAACGTGCAGAAATGGACATGATTCGCCAGTACTACGTAGCTTACTCTCGGGCTAAATATGCTCTGGTGTTACTGGGAACAAACACTCATATCAAAAAACAAACCGTTCCTCTCGGCCCAGTGGCTAACTGGGCTCGCCATCGTACGATTCCATTGTGAGATTGCCATGAGTGCTGCCACAAACTATCCGAAAGCTTTGGTTGTGCCTGAGGTTCATGTGCCACCGAGGCCGCGATTTAGCCTTACCTCTGACATCATCGGTTTTCGTAAATGTCGTCGCCAATATGGCTTCTTTGGACAAGATGGATTTGTCCCCGCTCAAGCAGTACAGATCTTCTTTGGGCAGATAATTCACCAAGTACTTGATCGTTGTCACCGTCATTACAGTGGTTTATTCGGTTATCCCAAGGGGACCATGCCAACATCAGCAGATATCGACAACTACTTTGCTGAGGTGGAACAGGCACTTCGTGCCCACGGTGTGCGGCCCGCATCACCAATTGTTGCGGAGCAGGCGAAGCAAGTATTGAACACGTTCAATTCGCTTGAGGGGCCTGTCCTTTACCCACGGGTCATCGATACAGAGTATCGATTGGAGTCTGAGCGCAACAACTACATCTTGCGTGGTGTAGTAGATGTATTAGCTGCTGATCAGCACGGCGAGGCAGAAATTTGGGACTACAAAGGCACGGACATGCCGCCATTGTCTTCTTCATCATTGCGTGACTATGAGTGGCAAATGAGTGTTTATGCTGAGTTGTACAAGGTTAAAACAGGTAAATATCCCGCGAGAGCTGTTCTGTATTTTCTCAACGAACTGAAAGTTAAACCAGCTGATCCGCAACTGACGAAGCGTCCTTTGAGAGCTGTTCATGTTGTTGATTTCAACAGGGCAGGCATTGAGGCCAATGGTATGCCGACACTCGTTAAGCAAGGGTTAGATGCCTTTGATCTAACTGCTAGTGATATCCAATCATGCAAACACAACCAATCATGGCCTGCACCATCTCTATCAGATGCGCCTGACGAAAAAACCTGTGATATCTGCGACATTCGCTGGAACTGCGGCACCCATCCAGTAGGCAAATACAAACCAAGAATGCCTATTTGAAAACGAGGCAAATTACCCGCTACTTGCTGGCAACTTCTAACGAGGGCGTTGTTTTGATTAGGCAACGAAGGGCATGAAGATTGTGGAGTGCAAGTGCCATGCGATTTGCTTCACCTTCGAGAGATAGATAGTCGTAATCAAATTTCAGACACACTGGGCAGGTGCAATTTTGATGATTGGAGTCCGAGATAGCTGAGAGATTGCCCGTGTTGGGGTTTAGGTACTTTCCATCTACAGCAGAGCGAACCCAGGACGAACTGTCAGTTGAGTCGACACCCTCCTGAAAAAGCTCGCGGATGAGATCAGCGTTACCAATCCCAAACACGTGAAGGGGGCGTGCAATATCAACTGACCTAATCGCACGAACGATGGTGATTATCTCTTCTGGCTTTTTGATCCTCGGCACCATACCTCCGAGTGCATAGCCATCAAACGGGTAGGTAGCGAGCTTTTCGGTAATCAGTTTCGCAGATGCCTCATCCCAAGCTTGCAATGAGGCATATAACTTGAAGTTGAATTTAGAGCGCCGCTCGATTGCCCATATCGCATTTTTTATTGTTGCCGCCTGGCGGATTTTGGCTTCTTCAATTGCGCAAGATGGGGCGATGATGAAGTCGACTGTGGCTCCAATATCTGCAAACGACTCTTGGAATGCGAGAACCTCCGGGGGGGAAATACGGTCACCCTCACGAGTGGCGATATCAAAATAGTCACCTCGATCAACGGGATGAGATCCATCAAATAGACTGGCAAAGCCTCCTGAGTCGATGAAAAGCAGCTCCGTCGGCTTTTCGCGCATTTGTTTTGCGTAGTGGTAGCTCACCATCATTGCTGGGAAGCTGCGTGCAAGATAAGGGCGGGCTAAATTATCGATTGGAAACCTCCCGCCAAATGTTGTGACTGGCAAAAAGGTGGGAAAGTTGATTGTGCGTCCAGCAACGGTCAAGGTTCGCTTCATCTACGTTTTCTCACCATTGGTTGCTGTTTTTCGAGAAATTCTTTTCCTGTGTAGTCAGTTTTCCGAAAGTTGTAAGCGTCAAAGGAGCCTGATACTTTGAGCCAAATATCGGTTAAAGAGTAGCGCAGAGCCTCGGTTTCACTCGATCTTGAAAATCGTGAAATCATCGACTTCAGATCGTTGTTGTCATTAAGTGCAAGTCGGGCCCGAAGTATATGTTTGCACTGTTGAGTACCTTTTTCGTAATCCAAGCAGTCACAACTGTACGAACGGCGACGTGAGGAATCTTCCAACACGCTAACCGTGTGTGGCTCGGTTCCGCCACTAATCCGAACAACTTCTGCTGAGAGGTGATCGACGGATAATTCAAGGGCGCGTCGCAATCGGTAAGGATCCACATGGTGTTGCCTATTGGGTTGGTAGGGAGATCGCTCAATAGGTGAGTCGACAGGAACCCCAAATTTCTCTATCGAATTGCAACTTTGTTTTGCAAGAGCCTCTGCTGATGATTTGATGCGAAATGCTGTTTTCAAACCACATTCCACAATTACTGCGATCTGGTCTGGGGACAGCAGAGCAACATCGTGCGCGGTGAATATCCCCTCGTTACATAGTATTTGGGCTCTCTTGGTTCCAATCCCTGCAATTTTTACTAGACCAACGGCGCCCTTGGGGACACCAAACTCAATCATGAGCTTTAGGTTTTCCAGAGTCGCTTCGTGGATGGATTTTTTAAGTGGAGGAGTTGCTTCACTATCTTCGTGCTCGAGTAAGTGTCTCTTTCGATTAAGCACGCCAAAAATTCTTAGCCCAGCTTCGCACAACCATACGGCATTCTTTTTGAGTGAAATAAGGTCAGATTCGTAACAGTCGAAACACTCTGCGAGTGTTGAAAATGACGACAGGCGTGAGCTGGAAATCAAAATAGATGCACATTTAATTGCCGAGAGCAGTGGTCTGTTTTCTACGTGGTTGAGGATTCGGTTTGCATCTAGTACAGAAGCGTCGAGGAGGGTGCTAGGTTCGGCAACGATGAAGTCCCCTAATGCATCAACTTCTTCGAAGTTAAATCCTAATTTCGGCGTGACTTCCAGACAAAGACACAGTGCTAGCAGGAGGTCAAACTCGGTGGGGTGCTCAAGGTTCTCGAAGATCTGCCTAAGCAGGATCACTGATTCTGGGGAGATCGACATTTGTGTCGCAATGCGCCCAAGTGCAGTTGCGGAGAGGTAAGTCCTAGCGTCTTTATGAGCTGATGAGAGCAACCCAGCTTTGAGTAGGCTCTGTACGTGGGTGTGTAGTGTTTTTGATCCACCTTGTCTGCGCCATAGGGTGCGTCTGGCGAAGTTCGTTTCTAGATGCTCCTCGGAAACGGACAAACGACTAGATATCTCATAAAGGATCTCTGTCTGAAGGTGACAACTACAGAAGAGTGATGATTTGATTGGGTCTGGCTTTTTCGTTAGGTACGACTCCGCATTCCTATCCCAGATGGGCGCGAATAGTACTGCTTCACCGTAAGGGTCTAAGCCAGCTCGTCCAGCACGACCGGAGTATTGCAAGTAACGTTGCTGTGATATCGCTTGGAAGGTGTTGCCTTCAAACGCATAACTGTCATAGACCACGACTTTTCTAGCTGGGAGGTTAACGCCCATCTCCAAGGTGGAAGTGGCTATCAAGGCATCTAACTGCCCACTGCGAAACGCCTGGTGCGCTTTGGTTTGATCAGCTTGTGTCAGCCCTGCATGGGTGTGTTTAATCACAAAGCCCATCTCTTGGAGTTGCATGGCGACTGCCTCTGCTCTTCGGCGGGAATTAACAAAGACTAAGGTTTTTCCTCCTGCGGCCTTGGTGTCTGTAATCTCTTCACAAAGCATCTCCACTTTATCGGTAGCTTTCTTGAATCTACGCAAGCGGTGGGAGACGGGGATAGGGCGCCATTCGGTTTCATAAACTCTTGCGTTGAGCCAATCAGCCAGCTCGCTAACGTTTGAGACAGTTGCTGACAAGCCTACGATGCGCACATACGGATTAATCCGTTGTAGTCGATTGATTGCGGCCTCTAGTGTTGCACCTCGCGAGAGATCGGCGATGAGGTGGAATTCATCGATGACAACAACCGATAGCGAGCTCAACCAATCTAGATGAGCCTTCCAGTTCATCAAATATGAGGCGAGTTTTTCAGGAGTGAAGAGAAGAAGTCTCTCCGTCGTTGGCTTGGAGTTACGTTTTGCGCTTCCGGTGAACGATCCAACTTCAAACGCTGAATACGTGCATTGCCATTCGCTAAGGCGCTCTTCGACGATCGCCTTAAGGGGAGCTAGGTAGGCTGCGCGATCTCCGGCGTCCAATGCCTTTGTAATCGCCCATTCCCCCATTTTGGTTTTGCCCGAGCCAGTCGGTGCAGATATCAACCAGTCCTCTCCTGAGGAAAGGTAGCCAGCATCAAGAAGCTCTCGCTGAGATGGGAAAAGAGTGCTTACGTCCTGAGTCATTGCTTCGGTAAAATCCACATATATGTGGATTTTATGTGTATTCTTTGAGTATTTCTAGGCAAACCTGAGTGTTATGGAACTCGAGATCGGAAAACGAATACGGCTCTGGCGAACACATCTCGCTCAGTCACAATCTGAGTTGGAGCGTGCTGCGGGGTTGTCTCACAATGCGATCAGCAGAATCGAGAACTCCCTCGTCACACCAAGGTTGGAGACTATCGAGAAAATCGCGTCCGTCCTTGGGATCAGCGTTGTTGAGTTGCAATTTCGCATACCCAAGTCGATTGGAAAGAGGGGGGAGGCTAAGCCTAGTAAGGAGCTTGATCAACTCGTCGAACTCATCAGAGAACTACCTGATGACAGGCAGCAGGTAGTTATTGAACTAATGATCAAGTTACTGGAACAGATGAAGCAATGAGCGTTGAGAACGTCGTATTTGAGGATGTTTTTGGAGTTGCAGAACGACGCTCAGCTGGGCGAATTTCCTCTGCCAACCTAGATGGTCGACTCGTTCATGGGTTGATAGAGAAATTTGGTGGAGATGTTGATCTTACGCCAATACAGAGTGAGGCCATTGCGCAAGGTATCACATGGGAGCGTTCGCATTTCATCGTCGCGGCGCCGACCAATTCTGGTAAGACCCTAGTTGCTTTGTTACGTATCTTCGAGGGGTGTTTGAGACGAGCTGAGCGATTTGTCTATGTTGTCCCTTTGAAAGCACTCGCAGAAGAGAAATTGCTTGAGCTAGAAGCAATTGCAAGGGCAATCAAATCGAATGGTGGGCCCGCTATCTCGGTGGGAATTTCAACTGGTGACTACAGAGTCTCTGAGGACTTTCCGGACTCCCCCCCCGTGCTATCTGAAATTCTCGTCTGCACCCCCGAACGTTTGGATGTTTTGCTGCGCAACCCAGAGAATAGTGGATGGTCGAGGAGTGTTCACTCGTTCGTACTGGATGAGTTCCATTTGGTTGGTGATGAGTTGCGCGGTGCTCGCTTTGAGTCCTTAGTTACTAGGATTCTGACTACGTGTTGTGACTCAAGCATCATTGCATTGTCCGCAACCTTCGGGTCGGTCAAGATGGTCACTGAGTGGTTTGCGCAATCAGGTTGTCGCGTCAAGTTCCTCTCAAACAACTACAGATTTCCTCGATTGGTACGTCGATTTGTTGAGGTTGAAGACAAGAATCAGTGGATCCGGGACTATCTGCTCAAAGTGTTGCCCGATTCTGATCGAAGTGTACTTGTTTTCGTCTATCGACAGAGTGATGTTCTGCGCTTGGCGAAATATCTCCAAGAATCTAGCGCCAATGTTGTGGGCGCTTTCTATAGCGCTTTACCGATTAGGGAGAAAAGTCGATTAGTCGATGATTTCTCAAGTGGGAAGCTAAGGGTACTAGTTTGTACAACTGCTTTAGCAATGGGCATAAATTCCCCAGCCTCAGATGTCATTGTCCGAGACACGGTTTTTCATGGTTTTGGAACCCTGACTTATTCTGATCTGAGTCAGATGATAGGGCGAGCGGGCAGGGGGCAGCGTGAAGGAGTTGCTCACGTTCTGTTTTCAAATGTTGAGCAATCGCAGTCGCTTTCAGCACGCTTTAAAGAGGATCTTCCTGACGATCTGGTCCCTAGGTTGATTCCGCATAAGAAATTCTCTCGGAAAGCGAAGAACTCATCGGAGGGCATCAATCATGAATTGGACAATGCCCTCCTTGCTCAGATTGCGAGCAGGATAAGCATTAATTCAAATGAATTGATCGAATTCATATCGCATACATTCTCTGCTACGTGCCATGCAATACCAACCGCTGAAGTTACGGATTCCTTACAGAGATTGGAAAAAGAGAAACTCATCTATCTGAACGAAAATTCAGAATCTTTGTATTCGGCAACAAAGCTGGGGCGAACAACCAGTTTTGCTGGATTGTCAGCAGCATCCGGAGCTATGTTCGGCAGCTTTTTGCGAGCGATGATTTCGTTGTCGGAAAAGACTCGAGAAGCCGCACCGAATTCACCGTCGTTTGTCGCTCGTCTTACAAAATTTGATCTTTTAGTCATTTGTGTCGCAAGCATTGAATGCCAAAGCATGTGGATTCGAACTTCGACTGGATTCAATCGCGATCGGGTGATGAGCTATTTAGAGGGGCTTCCTTCAGATGAAAAGCCGCTATGCAATTTGTGGCGAGATGCGGATTCTGATACCTACCCGACGAGGCGGCTGCTGGCCACACTTAGACTTGACTGCAGTCCAGATGCATTTTCGTTTGAGAAGATTTTCGCAACTGCCGCGTTGATCCATGAGTACAGCGAAGGAAAAAAGCCTCTTCAGCAGTTGATTGATGAATGGTCATTTAAAGGCGACTTTGAGGGCCGGCTAATCAGCACAACGATGTGGTTGTTAAATGCCTTAGCCAGCATTTGTAACGGTGATCGATGCTATCGCCTGGACTTCCTTCGTCCGAAGCTCTTTGAGCTAACCCAAGAGCTAGCAGTTGGGGGCGGACTGGGCGGCTTGCTTGCGGTGAAGGGGATTGGGCTGAGAACTGTCGAGCGAATTAGGGGACTGGGTGTTAGGCAACTCGACGATCTGCGGAAACTTGGCGTTGAGTCTCTTGCAGGCATCGGGATCAATAAAACGCAAACATCAGCTCTGAAACAACTTTTAGTTCGTCGGTCTCGCTAACGCTCGCCTGCTGGGGTGTGCTCACCATCAGCATTTTTGTGATCGACACAATGTGTGCGAGCTCTATGCCAGTTCCAATTGATGGCATGAAACCGAGCGACGCATGGCATTCATGCTGGAACTTCGAACTGTTCAGCTAGCGATAAGCGCCCTTTCTGCTACTCAGACCAGATTAGCTTATATCGGCGTATGGCTCACTAGGTGAGTCTGTGGGTGGCGATAATTCAAAAATTGTTAGCTTGTTATGACAAACGACAATTTTGATAACTATTTGGCATTTATTGATCCTTGGCAATCCGCTGAAAGGCCGCTCACTGATAGAATCTTCAGTCATTCGGTCATTTGACAAATTTATCTAAAAGCGAACTCTTCTCGAAAAAATTAGGAGTCACCTCGAAGGACTACAGGGCTATGACGTCATGTATTTCGTGGTGGGTCTAGCGAAGTCTTTGTTGGTCATTGTCGGATGTGAGGCAATGTGCGCTGCATTTAAGGGTATGACAAATTAGTGAACCATGTATCTGAGGAAAACGTTTAGGCCGAGATTGCCTGTGAGCCTCAATTTGGAAGCGTTTAATCCTTGGGTATAGAAGACTCATTGAGTTGAGGGTTGCGATTTATATAAATAAATATTGCGTCAGTTTTTTTGAAAGGAGCGTCATGTTTAATGATAGTGATAAAGAAGATAGTCTCCAATATAAATCATGGTGCACTTGGGTTGATGATAATGGTCAAGTTCACGTCCATTCGATATTATATTCGTTTGTTTATCCGGTAATTGTTTTGTGCACGTTAGTCATGGTCCCTCCGTTTTTTGAGAGTTACGTTACTACGCCGCTAGCGATTGTCTCTCTATTGATTGCGCCTTATTTTGTTGAAAAGCAATATCGATGGAAAAGCCCATTGGACGTTTGGCCGGATTTTTTTTCTCAATTCAGGTCTGCATTAGAGATTTTTTTTATTGAAAAGGGAAAGTCTGCGAGCGCTATTCTTGCGATTCCTGTGCTTTGGGTTTTGTCGCCATTCTATAAGAACAAATATCTGCCTCTAGGTATTGTATATCCGCTCTTTGCGGTTGTGTTTATTGTATTTTTTGTGGTTTCGGTTGTTTCCGGTTCGCCGTTGATAAATTATTTGCATGGCATCTATCCTGAATCCAGCTTTTTTAAAGCTTTTGAATTTGGTTGTTATTTGAATTATTGGTGTGGGGATAAGATTATGTGTCGAGTAGGTAATTTGCCCCTCTTCATGTTAGTGCACTTTATGTTGGTTTATTTCCAGGCTTTTGTGGTTGTATTAGTTATTTCATTTGTTTGCAAGATTTTTTCAATAGAAATTCTATCCGATACGTTTGTAATTTCTGGTCTCGCTCATTTTTCGGACTTGCATATGTGTGGAACAAACGGTGAGACTATTGAGTCGGGTTTTAGAAGAGACTCTGAGGTTTATGGGAAGTTCGAACACAAGTCAAAAAACTACAAGGCTGTTGCTTTGACTGGAGATGTAACTGATGGAGGCGATCGGGAGCAGTGGAAGGAATTTGTAAGTAAGGTCTTGTCAATTAATAATGGGAAAAAGTTCTTGATGGTTATGTGTCCTGGTAATCATGATGTATATCCTTATTCAAAAAAATATAAACCAAAAATTAGTAGTTTGGATATGAATTCCTGCCTGCCGAGGATAAGAAAAATTAGATATTTAAGAGCGGTCGGAGTGTTGTGCCCCAATGCTATTGTTGTTCAAAATGGAGTTTCCATAAATCTGGATGCTTTTCTTGATGGGTGCTCTGGTTTTTTTGATAATTATCTAAATTCATTTGATGGGGTTTTAAATGATGAGATCGATAGATTATGGGATGATGCGTTTCCAATGTATTGGAGAGATGAGCAAAGGGTTTATATTGCATTAGATACAAATCGCCCCCCATCTAATATCACCACTTCAGCTTTTGGTGAAATTGGGTTACATCAACTTGAGAAGTTGAGACAGTTGATTAAGAACTATGCGGGAGTTGAGTTTGTTGTGCTTGGGCACCACCATATTTATACGCCTCCTGACGGCTATTTTTTTAAGGAGTGCCATATGAAATTCCTTGAGTTATTGGATTCCAGAGGGTTGGTAAATGTTCTTAAAAATGTAGAGGCGCCATGTTATTATATTCATGGACATAGGCATTATGATTTTCAGTTTAAAATCGGGTCTGTTTGCATACAGTCAGTATCGTCGTTGAGGTTTAATTAGTGTTTTGTTGTTTATAAAATCCAAGCGCCATATTCTATAAATAGTCGCTTATTATAGTAACAATCCCCCGGCAAAGCCGGGGACCTTCATTATGTGTGCCGCTCAAAGCAGCTATGCGGGGACGCTAACGCGGTCCCGAGTTCTTGGCGCCATCCACTGGCGCCCCATCGGTCACACGAGATTGAGCTGATCCAACCGCTCGTCCTCGTTCTCTTGATCTCGGATGTACTTCCGAATCACCTCTTCATCTCGCCCAACCGTCGACACGAAATATCCTCTTGCCCAGAAATGCTGACCGACAAAGTTGCGCTTTCGCTCCCCGTACACTCGGGCTATGTGGATCGCACTCTTACCCTTCAGATACCCCACCACCTGTGACCCCACATACTTCGGCGGTATCGCAATCAGCATGTGCACATGGTCCGGCATCAGGTGCCCTTCCAAAATCCGGCACTCCTTGCGCTGTGCCAACTGCCAAAACATCTCCCCAAGATGCGCACGCAACCTCGCATACAACGTCTTCCTCCGGCATTTCGGAATGAGCACCACATGGTATTTACATTCCCACCGACTGTGACTTAGGCTCTCAAATTCGTCCATCGTGAAGCTCCCTTTATCGAGTGTGCTTGGCGGCTCACTCTCGAAGTTTCATCGATGGACTCTCGTAAAAGTCAAACTTCTACTGCCACTCCAGCAGAGCCGGGGGATTTCCCGTGATGGTTTAATTGCTACGCTTTCCGCGATTTAGCAACATCGGAGCTTTGTGTCCAATTGCCCACTAAATAAAATTGGACATGAAGAAGCGGCTTGTCAAAATAGGAGATAGCTGGCTACTTGTGGGAACAGAAATCGGACTTGCCTCTCGTGAAGCTTTTCCGAAATCAAGGTTTCGCGGACTCTAGCTAAAGCTAGCAGGCCAACTAGCGATAAACGGTGTTTCTGCTAGTGATACTGATGCAACGATCAGTGATTATTAGGTGCAGGGCGATGACGATTGCGCTGTTGCTACTGCTTGATTCCCCTTCATAGCGCTGGGGCAGCTGCTTTTTGGGGCACGCTGCTAGTGGCTTGGGGTCTGATCGTCAGCGGAGGCGACGTTCAGCATCGATCTCCCAATGTCGGCAACAGAGCGATGATCACATTGAACTTATTAGCGCGAATCGTTGAGGATCTCTAGTCAATTGCTTCGTCATGAATTTCAGGACGATTCAAGGAGCTTGGAGCGCGAGATTCCTTGCCCTGTGGCAGAATGCGCGATCCAAGGAAAAAGTATTAATGCGCTTAATTGTCTATTTCTGGAAGAGGCTTCAGTCGGTAGGGGCTGTCTATGAACTCTTTCTTCACATGCCTTTACCTGGGTGGCTAGTAGCTTTTCTTAAGGGTCTCCATTTTCGTTGGAAGCAACTCCCTCTCGATACGAGAGGCGTTTGCATTGGCATCGCAATTGCTCTTGGCATGCACGTCTTCCATGATCTAGACAGCATCAGGAAACTGGAGGATTCCGGATTAGACTGGATGATCAAGATGAACCGAGGTGTGCCTCGTATGGCCACATCTCAGTTGCCTCCCATGACGTTTATCGATATTGACGAACGGAGCTATCGTCATTGGGGCGAGCCGCTCACTGTTCCCCGCGACAAGCTGCTTAGTTTGATTCGATATGCAGTTGAAGGGGGGGCTTCAATCATTATGGTCGATGTCGAATTGAGTCGACTGATCAGTCCTGATGATCAAGCTTTAAGTGCATATTTGTCAGGATTTCATCTCGCCTCTTCAGCACCACCAGAAATCTTGTTGGCCAGAGGGTTACGTTATCCGCTAAAGGGCGGCAGTTTGTTTGAGCAACGACCTTCTTTCTTGGACAGTGTTGTCCTGAGCAATCCGCATCTTCATTGGGCAGCACCTTTATATTCGCTTGACGACGATGGTGTCATTCGCCACTGGCGCCTTTGGGAGAGTACTTGCTACACCGAACCGGTTAAGGGAGTACGCCAGGTCCTTGCACTGCCATCATTTCAACTTTTGGCTGCAACTCTTCTAGCAGGTCACGAGGCGGCTTCTACGCTGTCTACTACGCTTCAAGCTTACCTGCCTGCAAGTTGTGACCCGGTTTCGGATTGGAAAGCTCATGAAGAGGGAGCTCTAGTATCAGTGGGTAATCTTAGGTTTCATGCTCGCCAGGAACACCTTGGGCAGCGAATCCTTTATGGTCTGCCTTGGCATTTAAAGGCTGCTGAAAGCTATCCGATTAGGCAAGGTTGGAGTGAATCAAACCATCCGGTCTTTACCATTAAGCCAGCAGTCACCATCACGGAAGTGGCGCAATTGGAGGCGCATTCTGATCTACAGGGCCAAGTGGTTGTTATCGGTGCTAGCTATGCAGACAGTCGAGACATCTATGCAACTCCTCTAAGTGCAATGCCAGGATCGATGGTGATTGCAAATTCGTTTTTTTCGTTCTCCTACAAAGGAGAGTTAGAGGAATATCCATGGTTGAAATGGCTCACGGAAATTGTATTGATCGTTCTCGTGGCCAAAGTGTTCGCACACCTGCCCGGGCTGGCAGCAAAACTTGTTGCCTCTGCGCTCACACTTGTTTTGCTTCTACCGATCAGCTTCTTGCTCTTCCGATCCGGAGTTTGGCTAGATTTTGCCATTCCACTTGCAGCAGTCGAGATGCACGCAATGATCGGAGGAATTGAAAAAAAGCTTGACCAACTAAATGATTGAAGAGACTACCAATAGTCTGAAAAGGGAGATATGTAATGAGGTGTTCCATTCTAGCGATCATCGCAATCCTTTCCTCTACATCTGTCTGGAGTGGCGTCGAGGTTGGTTGGATTGAGGACATTTCCGGCAATGCAGCTGACGTCGATGTAGTACGCAATGGCAAGAAAATTGATGCTGTGCGATTTCTGCCAATCCAAAACGGCGATCGAGTATCAGTTGCCAACAACAGTCCGACCAAGGTAACCGTTTCATTTGGGAACGGTCGTAATTCAGACACCATCGATAAATCGCACGCTTTGACAGTGAAACAGACGGGTGAGGTGCCTTCGGTAGCCACTAATCTGATGGCGTGGGTCGTATCTTTAGGGAAGAAGGAACCTCAAGATCAGCGCGTCGTGATGGCAAGTACGCGGACGAGCAGCGATAGCTCTAATAAGCTCAATATTCCGCTGTTACCAGATGAGACAACTCTGATCGCGGGGAAGCGTCCCTTGGCGCTCGCATGGCAAGGGGGCAAGCCTCCCTATGAAGTAACACTTGTCCGCAGAGACACTCGCGAGGTAAGCGCGCGATTTTCTGAATTGAATACTACTCAGATTATTAAGGATGTCTCGTTATCGCCAGGTGTTTACGAACTAGTCGTTCGAGATTCTGCTTCAGCAGCATGGCGTGAAAAGGTACTCGCAGTCGAAGGGGGGGCAATTCCAGAGCCACCTGCTGAGTTACGAGCGTTACCCGAAAACGCGCGACGTTTACTTTCTGCGTCATGGTTGGCTGGTGTGGAAGAGGGCAAGTGGGCGCTTGAGGCCTATACCCAGATTGCTTTACTGGCGAACCGGAATGGCGCCGAGGAAAACTTCCTGAGAGCTCTTGAGGCAGGCCAGTTACCAGAGGTCAAATAGTGCAACGAAACGCCTTATTTATTGCTATTGGTCTTTTGATCTCACTACTGTGGCCAATTCTCGGCTATTCACAAAGCGAGGAAAGTCTCAAGGCCCAACTTGAGACAGTACAACGCCAACAGGGGCGAAATAGTAACGAGGCAGCGAGGGTTCATATTAGCCTCGGTGATTTACAGAAATTACAAGGTAACCTAGCTCGTGCGGAAGAGCACTACATAGCCGCTGTACTGATTCTTAATGATCAGGTTCATGCGCGGCATCCTCTCGTTTTAAGCCTCGTGGATGTGATGGGGAAACTGCAGCACTCGGATCAACTAACGCTCTTGCGTCTCTATGCCGAGGTTAGCGAAAAACACCTTGGGGATGCAGATAAGCAGACCGCTTCTGCACAAAAAAATCTGGCTGACTTTTATGTGGCGAGCAACCGTCTAGAAGACGCCGAACAGATGTATAAACGGGCTCTTGTTGTCGCAGATCGAGCTTATGGAAGTGAGAGTCCATCTGTTGTCGGTGTCCTTGATCCACTTGCAGAACTCTATCGACAGCAATCGCGCTTCGCCGAAGCTCTGCCTTTGTATCGGCGTGCCCTAAGCGTAGCCGAAAAGACCTTTGGTCCGCAGCATGTGGAGGCACAACACTATCGCCAATTGGTGGCGTTAACCAACAAGGAAGAAATCTCGGTAGCAACGAGGCGTGAACCAGATGGTGGTAATGGGCGTAGGGCATATAACGAGAAGGATTTTGCCGATCTTGATAAAAAGGCAAATGTACTGCTCCTCGATAAGAAATATGCTGAGGCCGAGCCGTTTCTTAAGCAAGCACTTGACCTTCTAGAAGATGGATTCGGTCCAGAACATGTCATCTCGCTGCGGTATCGTGAAAATGTCATCCGGACTATGCTTTTCCTCGGACATTATGTAGAAGCTGAATCGTTATGCGAGAACGCGCTGAAGAATACAGAGCAAAGAATTGGTTCAATTGATTCGAGACTTATGGGTCCCATCGGTCAATTGGCGAATGTGTATGTGGTAACAGCTCGACCAAAAGATGCCGAGAGGTTATATCAGCGAGCGTTGGCCATTTCCGAAAATAATGGTGCTGAGCAAGATATCGCAACTGCTCTGAGTAATTTGGGGGGACTCTATGCAGCTGATGGCCGTTATAGCGAAGCTGAGAGCTCTGTGCAGCGAGCGCTCTCAATTAAAGAGCGCCTGCTTGGAACAACTCATCCAGCCATTGCTTTGAGTTTGAGCAAACTTGGCAATATTCTTTGGAAACGAGGTCGTTACGCAGAAGCAGAGTCTCTAGAGAGGCGTTCGTTGGAAATCGTGACGTCACAGCTAGGGCAGGAAAACGAGTCAGTAGCCGCGAGATTGTATAACCTCGGCGCAGTTCTTCGCGATGAAGGACGCTTCTCAGAGGCTGCTGAAATGTTCGAACGGGCGCTTGCGATATACGAGAGGATTGGTGTAACGACTAATCCCAATGCGGCAAATGTCCTCAGCGCATTGGCCGTTGTTGAAGTCAAGTTGGGAAAACTCAAAGAGGCGGAGCAGCATCTAGATCGTGCTTACACGATAAACAACAAGGTCGGAGGAAAATTACAGCGTGCTAACAATCTGGCTGATTTTGGCTTGCTGTATAAATTGCAAGGGCGCTTACGTGAAGCTCAAGTGTCCTACGAGAGAGCCCTTGCTATGAGAGACGAGTTGGGCGTGGGCAGCGATACCGGTCTCGCGAGTATCCTGAGCCAACTGGCCAATTTGCATTTATCAGCCAAACGTTATCAGGACGCACTACCGTTGGCGCAACGTGCTTACGAGATCAATCGGGCTTACTTGATCTCGCATGAGGGTGGCGATAATGAGGAACGTGCCTATAGGCGAGAAAGCATGCAGGATTACGTCGCCGTCTTGTCACATATATATAACGATACGGTCGTTACCAAAGACGGTGAGTATCTCGGCAAGGCATTTGAGGCAGCGCAGTTAGCCTACGCCTCCCTGACAGGGCAAGACATGGCAAGAGCCGCCGCCCGATTTTCGGCGGGGAAGGACGATCTGGCGAAAACTATTCGCGATCGTCAGGATGCGGCAAATCAATTGAAGGCTCATAAAGATACTTTGTTAGCAGCGTTAGCGAAGGAGGAGGCTCAGCGCAATAGCGCGGCCGAGCATCGATTACGCGAAGAAATATCTCAGTTGTCTTCACGGTTGAAAGGACTGGATCAGCTAATAGGGAGTCAATATCCGAAGTATGCCGAACTTTTGGGCGGTGCTCCGCTTGGAGCAGATGACGCTAAAAGACTTCTGAGGCCGGACGAGGCACTCCTTATGTATCTTCTTGGCGAGAAGGAGTCGCAACTTTTCATTGTTACAGCAGGAAAAGTTAGCATTATTCGACTTGATATAGGCTTGCCAGCGGTTAGTTCATCGGTACAAATTCTTCGCCAGCGCCTATTTCAGAACACAGTGGACGTTCGCCGATTGCGGCCATACGATGCTCAAGAGGCCTTCGCACTGTATGACAAGATTTTTGCTCCTGCTGAACCGTATCTTAAAGATGCGAAGCACGTAATTCTTGTGTTGGATGGCCCCTTGCAAAGTCTTCCTTTTGCATCGTTAATCAGCGAATTACCTACGGACCGGATTCGAACACCGGAAGACCATCGTAAGCTCGCCTGGCTGGTCAAGCGCTTCTCCTTTTCAATGCTGCCGTCTGCATCATCGCTCAATGCCTTGAGGAGCTCCTCAAAGCGGGTTGTCGGCAATCAACCATTTATTGGCTTTGGTGACCCCGCATTGGATGGTCAGCAAGGTGCTCCGCGTGGAAATAGAGGAGTCACCATGGCGTCGCTCTTTGGTACCCGGGGAGGCGTCGCGGATGTTGATGCTATTCGACAACTTGAACCACTTCCTGATACGGCGGAAGAGTTGAAACTCATCGCTAAGAGCTTAGAGGCTGACGAGAAGTCAATTTATCTCAAAGCGCAGGCGACAGAGGCAAACGTAAAGATGACCGACTTGAGTAAAACACGCGTACTGGCTTTTTCAACACATGGATCTATGGCGGGGGAGTTGAAGGGGTACGCAGAACCAGGACTTATCCTGACACCGCCTAAAGTGGGTACAGAATTGGATGACGGTTACCTTGCAGCCAGTGAGATCGCGCAACTGAAGATCAATGCTGAATGGGTATTGCTATCTGCCTGCAATACGGCTGCTGCTAATGGTCAAGCAGGTGCGGAGGGACTGTCTGGGCTGGCACGTGCATTTTTCTATGCGGGAGCCTCCTCGTTGTTGGTATCCCATTGGCCGGTGGATTCTGTTGCTACCCGTCATTTGATGTCAAATTTGTTTACCGACACAGATGAACAACTGGTGTTAGGGAAAGCGCACGCGTTAAGGCAGGCTACTTTAAAGGTGATGAACGATTCCAAAACCCCTCAGTTTGCTCACCCCTTTTATTGGGCACCATTCGTTGTGGCAGGAGAGGGGGGCATTCGTGGTTACGGCACAAAATTTCATTAGTCATGAAAAAAAACACCATGAAAATACCCTCGGCAACCAGAAGGTAAGGTGAATTTCCGTTTTCTTATGAATAAGTTCAGGTGAGTGGTTGGCGATTTTGAAGCGGGGTTTCTGCTAGGTGGTCTAGATTCAGGATTATTAAGTGTTGGCGATACCGCCATAATCATTTGGGCATCAGCGTAGAAATTGCCCGAGTGGAGGTTCAGACGACTGTTCTCGCTCGTGAACTACCAACGGACACTGATATGGGTCTGGATATCGGTATGGTTACTTGGTCTGCTGGCTGATTGTGTAAGCAATGCGCAGGTAAGTAACCCTTCATGGAAAACTTGCCCTCATACGTTGTTATTTATTTAAGCCGAAACAGACTTAACCCACACTTGGATCGTGGAATTGTTCTACTGGAACCACTCCGTTGTAGTCAAAGTTCCTGCATAGGCGGTCAGTCTTTCAGCGACTTTTTGAAATCTTCATAGCGCTGATCCAAATACCTCATGCTTGGTATTTCAGAGGGCGTCGCTGGTAGCCTGATCATCTTGCCGTCGTAGCACCTGTACTCAGATTTCCGCAGTTCCGGAGCCAGGCAAATACGGAATCGAGAGTCAATCGAGAGCAGATTCAAGTCGAACAGGGTGTGAATATCAGCGCGCAGCAACAGGCCATTTGTAACGCTGTAATTCGGCTCGATCGCGTGAGGTTGAATATGGGCTGCTTCCAGCAAATCGACGATTTTGCATTCAGTGACGGCACATACGCGACCGTATGCGGCTAATAGCTGTTCCCTGAATTTCGTTTGTCCGCGACGTATTTTGATCGCCCGTTGCTGCACATCGTCGGGTTGCCCGCTGTCCTCATCGTCTGGGTCCGCGTTGTCATCGCTCACGCCTGCTGGTTTGATTCCGCGTACAAGCAAAGCGTCACCTGTCTCAGTATCGTATTTGTGGACATACCATTTGATCGGATCAAGAGATCGAGCCAGAACCTGCGAAGAACTTTCGCCTAATTCATCGCGGGATCGCCTGTCGCCTTCGGTCAAAATTACCGAAACGGGCAAGCCCCGTGCATAGCTTGCATTTATGGCGTTGTCGAACGTTCGCGCTCGAACAGATTGGGTTATTGCACGCGTCTTTCGTGCAGTGCTATTCGCCGGATTGCGTCCTTCTGCTTGCAACTTTACGGCAAGGTCACGCAGGTTTTCTTCGAAGACAATTTGCCCATCATGGGATTCCAAGGTGCCGTGCCAAATACACAGTGCAAAACCTTCTTGAAGGGAGCCGAACGACCAGTCGTAGCAATAATTTGGGTTGGCTTTGGGATTTGACACTTCATGGCCGTCCGCCGTGGTCAGCCATTCGTCCGTGGAAATCCCAATTTGCTCCAAGAGGTCGTAGATTGTTTCTTTGGTCTGCGGGCGCAGGGCTTCTAGAGTATCAGGGGCGACGCCAATAATTCGCCGGAAGGTGACGGTCTGCCCTGCTAAGTCGACTGCATCTTTTTGCCAGCCTGCCGCGCGCCATAGGTGCGCCCAAATATGGGTCCCGGTTTTCTCATTTGCCCAAAACGCAGGCCACCCCTTTGCTGAAGGCGGTAGGCGGTCGCCGATGATTTCCTCTATCTGAGCAAATGTAAGTCGGATCGAGTCCTCGGCTGAGTTCGAAAGGTATGTCGCAAGAGCACTGTATTTAGCCATAGCTGAATATCATAATCGACATCTATCACTTCCCAAATTCCTATACAGTAGGAAACAGTTGATTCCGAGCCAGGTTTGCCTAGTGTTTTGGGCAAAGGTAATTGTCCAATTGAGGGGTTGGCACTCAACTAGCGATAAATGGCCTTTCTGCTAGCTAACCCTTTGGGACGCGCGCCCATCTTCCGTTGAAAATCTTGTTTGTGTAGGCTCATTTCTTGAGCCTCTGTGCATTGATCATTCCTCTCATCGAATTGTTAGAGGAAGTCGTCGATGCGTCGGGCGTTCGTCGGTATGGCTTGTCTTGGCCTGATCGGATTGTTGGATGCGGAGCCTCAAGTGACCTATGTGGGGGACGGTCGTTATGCTTGCCGAGGAACCATTCGGGAGTGTGAGCCGATTCAACGTAGGAACGATGCACGAGAGCTTGAGCGTTTGCAGCGGCAGTGGTTGGAGAGCGAACAAAGACAAGCACAACAATCGCGACAACGCGACGTATTCCCAGATTCATCAGGCGACAAGAAAGAGTCCCGATAAGTCGTACTGGGGCGTAGCTAGTGCGTGTAGGCTAAGATCTGCGCAATACTGAGATCAAAGTTTTTGGGAGGGACTTAATGAGCACTAACAGTCTGAATGAGGACTCGTGGGTATCTGGTAATGGTGTCTCCATTTCAACCTGGTGCCCGCTCCCTGAATCACGTCCTAACTGGGTTCCTGGTGAGTCTGTCATCCAGCCGTTCGATGAAATTCAGTCCGTACGAATAGCTGGTGAGAATAACCGAACCAGAGTCTTGAACGAACGTTGTATCAACTCGCTGAAGGGATGGTGGGAAGGCGATTCGCGTGGTGTTACCCCGCAGGATCAAGCATTGTGCGGCGGTCATTTTCATTGCTATCCAATACGGACCTCCAGTGGACGCATCCACCGGTCATTTGATGACTGGAGAGCGCATATTGATTGTATCGACCACGATTATTGGTGGTGTTCCAGCATCAGAAATGCAGCAGACCACTATTCCTGGACGAAGTATTCAGGCGGGACTTTTGAGCAACTGGCACTCGCGCTGCAAAGCGCGATGAGGATGGGCGACGAGCAACTGACTAAAGTGTGTTGCTTGAAGATTCTGGATTGGGGCGGTGTTCGTCATCGCTCTCAGAAAACAATCGACTGGATTACCCGAGCTTTCAATCAAGGTACCTTGATCAAAGAGATTAAGGTTGCTACGTCTTTGCTGTGTCCGGGGGCAGCAGGGAGTTTGGGAGGTTTTGGCCAAGGCGTTAACCAATACCCGATGAACTCGGGCAGCACCAAAATTTTTGCAGCAGCAGCCGTGGACTTTTCCGCTGGAATTAATTGCCCGAAACAGGATGTGATTATTTTCGACGGCAGGGTTGGCGCGGCACTCGGTCTCCTTGCTAGATGGTTATCGGATCCTCAACCCGTACCGAGAGAATTCTTGTTTCCTAGAGGGGTTGAGACCTACCGAGATCCGTCGACATTAGCTAACCGATTCCCTTCCATGAGTGGATATGCCGTCACTGACCAGATTCGAGCAGCGTTCGCTCGAGTTGCCGCAAGGGCTGTTCAGGAAGTGTTGGATAAATTCAGACCATCAACTGAGTTTGTATTGGCTGAGAAGGCCTTGTTTATGATTGGCTACAACGTTACTCACTCGTGTACCGGTCATTCTCGAATCAATGATGTTTGATCGTCATCAACTCCGCGGCATTGCAAAAATAGGGTATTGCTATTGGCGATGTGAGATGAGCAAGCGTCGGGAATTGCGGTTGTTGCAGTCAGATCCCGAAGATTTTAAGGATCGTATCGAGGATGCCTTCGAGACCGCGCCCGAATAACCAGGAGTGACCACCCGACTCGGGGGTTTCTGAATAAACGCAATATCCGTCACCGGTCCAAGAGTCGTTGAACAACTCGCGTTCGCCAAAGTAATACGACCAGAATGTCTCATTGCGGGAAACAGAGTAAGGGAGATTTGCACTAAACCCCAACGTAGCAGCCTGATTTACTGTCCTTCCAGCCTTCACTGGTTCCACGCGCACGCCACGGCAGCCTTTGACAACGAGTTTGACTGGACCATGGAAGACGATGTAGCGGAACTGCAGCGTGACCCAGGCTTTTAGATGGGTGATGCGCCAGTGACGGGTGATCTGTACTGCGCGCTCTCTTTCTTGGACTATGCCCACCAGCGCCCGTGGCTGCAAGATCATGGCTGAGCACTCCGGAACTTCAATCAACGAAAACTCGGCTAGCGGATCGGTTGCCGAAGAAACGGTGACATAGGTTTCCTCGGTGGGGCGGATTTGTGTTAGGCGATACATGCCGGCAAAGATGCTGGTCATCGGCATAGACCAGTCGAGAAGCCATTTCGTTCTGCTTGATGCATTCGTGGGCATGCCATGAAGGAAGCTAGGCATGATCAGCAATTCCAATTGCGGTTCGAGACGAATTGGGAGCGAAACCCGGGATGCCGTATCTCCCCCGGGCTCAGGGTTGCCCTCGGGAAGAACAGTTGAGATGGCGCCTGAAGATTGGTCCAATACGATGACCGCAGGACGCCGCTGGGCAATAGGTGCAACAAAGTAATAAGCAAGCCCCTTCACCAAAAGCGGGGAGAGTAGGGCAAGTAGAAGCAGCACGACTGCGGTTGACAATTGTTCCTTAATGGGACGGAGGAACTTACTGAGGTTCGAGCCTTCCAGTTGACGGTTGTTAGCGTCTAACTTGTCGCTGATCGCCTTGATCGGCGGTTCATTCAAATTAGGATTGGGTGCGAACTGCGATAGTGCGGGGCGCTGTTCAAGCGTCTTCAGAATATTGAGTTGGCGGGTCTGCTCGCCATCAACGCGCTCCTTTTCCTCTTTTAGACTGACTTCGTCTGCCTCTAAGCGATCCATTTGTTTCTTGGCTGACGTGAACGGCGTTTGCCACAACAGGTGATGGTCTTTGTCGAGCTGCCACTGCGCACGTTGATTGTCGTAGATTCGTTTGCCCAAATGATTGCTCTGCACAGAAAGCACATCGAGCTGGCGACGGGTCTCCATCGGTCCATCAACATAGGTATGTACCTCGCGTGCATGGACGAGGGCCTCATTTAGGACGGCCAGCTCAATGTCGAGTTGGGCAATCTTCTGGAATGTAGGCGACAACGGGTTGTAGCGACCGAATTGATCGCTCTCCCAAAGCTGAGTGCGCTTCTGCCGGCGGATGCCAATCTCACTTTCAAACCATTTGATTTTCTGCGCGACGGCCTTCGCCGGCGACTTGACATTTGGGGCCATTGCGGAGATTTCATTGATGAATGCACTCCGTTTCCGCTCTAGCTCAGCCAATGCTTGGCGAAGGGGCACCTGTTCCTTTTCAATGCTGTCGAATTTTGCAAACTCTTCTTGAAGAAATTGGTATCCGACAAGCAATGCGATGATGGTCGCTAGGGAGATTGCGGCACGGATCACCCACATAATTGTGTTCGTTATAGGTGTTCGCATATGTCGTTGTGATCTGACTCGATGAGAGGGATTCTGTAGATGTTACTCGCCAATCCGACAAGCGACGACCGAAAGGAAAGTATCCGACGACAAGCGCATAACCAAGCCTGATAATTCAGAAACTGCGTAGGTGGTTATGCAAAATGAATCAGTGTTCAGCTTGCAGAAAAGCAACTTTCAGCTAGCCAACCTTCTGTCAGTGTGCTTATTTCTGGTTGGGCTGAGCTTGCAGACGTCTGCTTCCTGTCATCTAGTATTGCTTCTGGTAGTGGGGCCGAATCTCAGCCTTTGGACAGAGGTGTGGGGGCGATTTCTATCTGCAGCTTAGTGGCCGTTCGGCCTTGATAGGTCCGAACGGCCGCTTTTTAATCCAGCGAGAAACTAGAAGCTATTACGCCTCAATTCGATCGCTTTTAACGACGCAAGGGCCTGTTGGAGGCGACCGATTTCCAACTGAATTTCCGATGGACTCAAATCAGTACTCGGATGCTCATGATCCGACTCAAGGTTAAACCACCGTGCTGCGTCTCGTGGTTTCACAACATTTAGATCTAGCCCCCAGTCGTCAGCCCTCTCATACAGTGCCTCCTGAAGAGCATCACGCGCCTTGTCGTCGCCATGCTGAAGAAATACGGTGCGACCGAGAACCTGCCGTACGCTCCCCCTATGATTCTCAAACAACCAATTTACTAGGTCAGTTTGATCACCGTGGGCGGAGAACCCTTTCAAACAGACTATGCTCGCACGAACATGGCTGATTGGAACGCTAAGATTGCGTGAACCATCCAGATTTCGCCAGATGATCTCACCGGTGTGTAGTTTTCGTTGGTCAATTGGTGCTCGCATTAGCGTTAGGAGTTGGCCACCAACTGTCGTTGCGGCGCAGTATCCAGTCAGAGCCAAAATATTCTTCTCGGACTGGATCAAAGCAGGCAACCATGAGGCACATGCTCCGCCATCTCCTGTGCCAGAACTCATCACAACGACCCGAGGTCCATGTTCGTCCTGGATTTGTGGAGCACGATTTTTTACCAGCTTAAATAGAGGACGCCATGCACCAGCCACGCAGTTGCCAAACCGACCTCCAAATTCACTCTGGCCTAGATGCCCGAGTGTCATTGAACAGATGTCGACCGCAAAATCGAAGTGCTCGCGATTACTTTTGTCGAGCCCGAGCTCTCTGAACACCTGCTTGCCTATCCATAAAGGACGGGATTTTCCGGTGCTGGGATTTAATTGAGTTTTCTTGAGTGCTTCAAGGGTGATGGCATTCACTTTGACCGAAGTTGGCGAATCAATGAGATATTTGATTGCCCCATACCTGCCCTCGTTTTCCGCGACAACGTAATGAATATCGAACAGGAGGTCTTGGGTCCGACCGACAGAAAAGGCCGGGAGCGCTAGCGTGCCACCAGTCTCAAGAATTCTATCGAGAAGTACTTTCAGTTGCGCCCGACGCTCCGAGGGACTCCGTTCTGACTCTTCGCGTACAACGCTGCCGTACGTAGACTCTAGTACGGCAAAGTTACCTGGCTTGGGGTGCAGGGGATAACGCAAAAAAGGGAGCACCTCACCATTCTCCGAGCCTGGGCCAATATCCCCCGAGAACACGATGCTTTTTTGATCATCACCTTTGGGGCCCCAGTGTACTGAAACACTGACCGCACCAACAATGTGACCACTACGAAAAAACCGCACGAACAAGTCCTGATCGACTGGGTGATAAATTCCGAATTTGGTGGTGCCACCAGGCGTCCGCCATGTGATTTGCTCTAAATCTCTCTCTGAGTAGGGAGCGTCAGGAAATCTTGCAGCATCACGTAGCAGCAATTCGGCAAGTTTCTGTGTTTCCTCTGTGCAGTGAATAGGCCCTTTAAAACCTCGCTTGTATAGGACAGGGATTAATCCACTGTGATCAATGTGGGCATGAGTCAGTAGAACGAACTGCAGATCTGCCGCTTGAAACGGCCAATCCTCGCATGAGTTCCAATCCTTCGCACTTCGTTCCCCTTGCTGCATTCCGCAATCAACAAGGAAGCTCCAGCCGCGAGATTGATCACGCATCCAAGTGCATGAGCCGGTGACTTTGCCTAGCGGGCCAACAAAGCGAATTTCCATTTTCTTCTCCTCGACGTTTTCAGAATGAAATTTGTTGTGCCGGCTTTGGGCCTTTGCACAAGATCAATCGCATTTGCGTTTGTCGAGTTGGAGTTTGGAGGGGAAAAAAGGCATCTCAAAATAGAATGCATCGGTGTTGCATCGGTGCATAAGCGATGCACGCGGATGCCAAATACAGTTATATTTCAGCCAATCACTTTTGAGGGAAAGCAGATGCCTGGCCCGATTCGTACTGCCAAGAAATTTTCGGAATTCGAGTCCAACAACAAGTTGGCAGAGGCATTAATTGCTGCCTATCCCAAGGTCTCTTGGGGAGAAAAACACCGATCACTAGGGAACAAAATCGGTGATTTGGATAATGGTATTACTACTTGGTGGCGTAACAACCCAGAAAAGGCCAGTTGCTTGGCGGAACTTCTGGAACTTTCGTTAGAGGATCTCGGGTTGCATGAGAAATCTGCTGGCTCGGCGTTCTATTTTCTAGAGTTTCCAGAGCTGCCGCCGCTAGATTTCAAGCGTGACGAAAGTTGGCAGATTGCATTCGAGGAACTAGACTCCGATCAGGTCTCTCCTAGCGAGATAAACAGTAAACCGAAAATGGAGTTTTGGTTTGGGGGACGACCAACCTTGGATTGGCGTCAGCCGACTAGCTTTGACTGGCTGTGGGTTTCGGACGATTTACATAGGCGCTTACTGTCTCGGAAACTGAGCACCTCTGGCCGTTATGAAGTGGTATTTACGGAAACCTTGGCCGGTGCTGCAACCAGGCTAGCAAATCCCAAGCCGGTGATTGTGGTAGTTGAGCAAGATGGTGGTAGTGATGATCTTGCTGCGTTGGCTGAACGCCCAAGCGATGCAGGAGTCTTGGTCATTGCACCATTCATGTTGTCTCCTCGAGAGGCAACGAGTTCAGCGGAGTCGTGGGGATGGGAAGCCAGAACTATTCAGGGGAAAGCGGGTAGGATTTTTGACCTTTCATCGAAGCATGGCTCTGGACTACACGCCATAAATCGATGGGAATTGAAGAAACTCCCTGATTGGCGCGAGAGACTGTTGGCATGGGTTGAACGCCGTTTGAGTCGGTATGGGTGCGATACGTTTTTTAGCGCGCAGGCTGTGGAGGATTGGTTGAAGTCCTTTGATCCGGACGGACTCTGGTTTCTTTCGACAGCGGACTTAATGCAACTTTGCCATGTAGTGCATCGCAATTCAGAAAAATTCCTGCCCAAATCCAATGATCCAGATGCTGGAGCGCGCCTGACGCGTATGCTTTTCGAGCGTGAGCCAGTAGCAAGGGTCTATCTGATTGAGCAGCTGGCAGGCTTACGGTGGCAAAGTGGTTCTCCTTGGGAAGGAGGGCTCTCGCTCAAGGAATGGATGGAAATTTCGGGCGGAGCAGGAGCGACCGTTTCCAGAGGGGACCTTGAGCAAATTGTCACAGCGAAAACAATTGGCGAGCGAGAGGGGGTAGCCGATCGCATAGCCACTCTGCTTGACAAGGGCAATCCGGTTGCCTTGATGGAAAGTGGGTTGCTAAATGAAATTCGGCGCGATGCATTCGATTTCCAACATCCAACTTTTGCGCGGTTGATTATCAGGGACAACCTAATCGATCAGATTCTCAATGGCCCTTTAGGCACATGGGCCCTGAATTGTTTTGATCCAAGTCGGCGCCTCTTGGTTGATGCAGCGTTAGAAGCCGTACCCATGAGTGGTTTAGTCAAGACGGCACATCGCCTTACCAATGCCCTAGAAAAATCAGCCGTGTCTCTAGCCGCCGCTGAGGCTCTATTTATCGCAATCGGAAAGCGAATCGCAAGACAAGAGAATATTCCAATTGATCTGTATATGGTGGCCAAATTGGTCACTCAGCATCTGGATCTCTCCGACGATTTGACTCTGCCGAATCCATGGACGCGCCCAATGGAAACGAGGGATGACGAATTGGCCTGGATTTCCGCTTGCTGGTCATGGAGTTTGTTGCCTGAAGCAGCGGTCAATGGTGTTCCAGTGGGACTGTTCCCTGGGTGGACAAAGGAGGTCTCAGAATTTCCCTACTGGCTTTACGGTTTTGAACCAGAATATGAGGCAAATTTTGACGATTTATCGCTTACGTTCAGGGCGTTTTGGCGGGTTGTGATTGAATGGACCAAAGAAGTCGACACGCCCGCCGAGTCATGGCCTCCTGTCATCCTTATAGCCTTTCTGCAGAAAGCGGCTAGAGGCGGCTTGTCAGCCCAGAGTGCTTGGTGGAACAAGGTGGTCGGACAGAATTGGGCTGAAGAATTGTTGCTGGAATGTTGTGAAGAGATCGGCAAGGATGCTTCTTCACGCTTGTGGCCGAGTTTTGTGAGGGCTGAGCGGGAGGCTGCACTTCGCTCAACGGAAGAAAATCAAAAGCCGAAATTGTTTTACTTCCAGCTTTCGCGAATTCGCATTTGGCTACTTAAACACCTAAAGCCAGTAGAAATACTGGGCGGCCTTAACAAAGATGATCTTGCCTACCTAGCATTACAGCCAGAAACCGTACCGCCGGAGGTGAGGGCGGATTTGCTGTTGGCGCTAAAAGGCTCCCTGCCAGTGTATGAATATTGTGATGCGATAAAGTTTTTTGAAAGGTTCGGATTCCATGTGGTCTCTGCATTGGAGGCTTTTCTTGAGGATGCGTTTGTCACAAATGCAGCGGTCGAACTTCTTTGGCGGTGGGATGCTGATCGTGCGCTTACTCTGCTATCGGATATGAAGGGAGTAAGAATCAGCGTGCGCAATTCATTGTATTGGGGCTGCACACAACAGCATTTCCCCAAAGCTTGCGAATCTCTCGCGAAAGATTCTCAGGTCTTCGATTACGAAGAACGGCAACGTTGGATTCGGAAGTATTTGCCTAATGCGGGGAGACATGCGGGACATGCGCTGGAGCTTTTGAATGCTCGGTAGAGTACCTCTCCTTCGATTCTGAATGACCACCGCTCTCTCAATTACAGCTCTAATCGATTACATAGTGGTAGGTCGGCATTGGTCGTGCGGATTCAACCGGTGGATGCAACACACTAACAACTGCGTGAGCAGAAGGAGTGTGGCCCATGAAGCAGAAGCCGCGGATCTATTATTCGGACAACCAGAAGGCATTGATGTGGGAACGCTGGCGCAAGGGCGACTCGCTTCAGCAGATCGCTCAGCTATTTGATCGAAACCACTCGTCGGTTCAACGAATCCTGGCTGAGACGGGGGGTATCTCACCGGTGCCACGATGTCGTTCTAAACGGGCATTGACGCTTTCTGAACGAGAGGAAATTTCCCGAGGCTTGGTGGCGGGGTGTTCCATCCGTGCGCTCGCTGCTCAATTGAGGAGAGCGCCGTCCACCGTCAGTCGTGAAGTGAAACGCAATGGGGGCCGGGAGTGTTACCGAGCCACTCAGGCCGACCAGGCCACCTGGACGCGGGCGCTTCGTCCCAAACCTTGTAAGCTGGCGGAAAACCCTGGGCTGGCCCATGTAGTGGCGAACAAGTTGCGGTCGCTGTGGTCACCCGAACAAATTGCCGGTTGGCTCAAGCGGATCAACCCAGACAATGCGAGTCATCAGGTGTCACACGAGACCATCTATCGCACCCTCTATATTCAAACCCGAGGCGCTCTGAAGAAGGAGTTGCTGGCGTATTTGCGGCGGACGCGGATCATGCGTCGCTCTCGCCATCACACGCAAAAGACTGACAATCACGGCCGAATCGTCGATGCCGTCTCAATCAGCGAACGGCCAGGCACAGCTGATGATCGAGCGGTGCCGGGGCATTGGGAAGGTGATCTGCTGTGCGGCAGCAACAACAGCCAGATTGCCACGTTGGTCGAACGTCAATCGCGCTACCTGATGCTGGTCAAGCTACCTGGAAAAGATACCGGGACCGTGACCAACGCCCTGATCAAAAACGCTCGCAAGTTGCCGCACGAACTTTACAAATCGCTGACGTGGGACCGGGGTAAGGAAATGGCCGGCCACAAGCGATTCACACTGGCGACGGATATCCAAGTCTACTTCTGCGATCCCCATCACCCTTGGCAACGTGGCACAAACGAAAACACCAATGGACTGCTGCGCCAGTATTTCCCTAAGGGAATTGACCTGTCATCCTATTCACAAGCGAAGCTGAGTGCCATTGCCCGGAAATTGAATGAACGCCCGCGGAAGACACTAAACTACGAAACACCGGCACAACGTTTTTACCAAACCGTTGCATCCACCGGTTGAATCCGCATCGGAAGTCCGGACAGAAGCCCCTTCAAAAGGATCTTAGTGTTTGGGGCGAACCAATTACTTCAAATCAAAATGAAAGCTGGTCTGGACCCTCAATCGTTGGGGGGGATTCGACCAGAATCCTCGCTCAGTTAGCAGAGAAGCAACTTAGTGATGCTTGGCACGATGCGAGACTTTGCCTAGTGCGCCTGCAGTCCCGCCTGGTTTTTCATAGGGTGGCACAGTGCCTAGCTCAAGCTCGTTGAACAGGCGTGTTGTCGGGGTTGGTGATTGACGCGCGCGCTGGGGCGGCGCTGTTGTCTTATTACTTTCAATGAGCTTTAGGTTGAGACGGGCGACTCGCTGTTTCTCCTCAGCGAGCTCCTGTTGCAATTGTTTGATCTCTCGTGATGACTGTTCGAGAGCTGCTTGATGTTCCAGGATTGGTATCTTGAAATCCTTCAGCTCTTTGCGGAGCTTTTTGTTGCTCGCTTTTAATTTGTCCATCTGACCGGACTGGTAAGCGACGATCGCGATTTGCTGTTTGAGTCGTCTGGCTTCGCGCTTCAGCTGCTTTTCTAAGCTATCAATTTTCGCTGCTTGTTCCTTACGCTCTTTGTTTTTCGCGGCGAGTTTTCGTTTTTGGTTCGCGTTGATTTCCAACTGCGCATTAAGTGTTTTGTTGTTCATCTAGATCTCCCTGTAGTCACGCAAGAAGCCGATAATTTGTCATTTCGTCTTTGCAAGGCTGCTATATAGCTGGGTAAGAGAACCGTTCCAGAACCATACCAAGCCACACATCCAGTAAGGCGACAAAGAAGCGGGAGCATTAGCGGAACGCATCCAGTCCAAAGCTTGTGGGTTCCTCCATCCCCAGTAGAGTGCATAGCATCCATCAACACACCACCATGTCACGAGGAGCATTAGTGGCCATAACCGCCAGCGGCGCTCAACAATAACGTGCATAGACCAGGCAGCCGAAAGATAGGTAAATGTCGCCATGATGATTGAAATTGGAATATCCCAGTCAGGGGCATCATAGATATACGAGCCGACAATCAACAGGCTAAGCCCGATAGCGAATGTGACCAGCTTCCACGGGCGTTTGTATTCCTTCAACACGATAGCTTGCTGTCGAGCCGGTGGAACGAAAGGTTATTTCTCATTCAGGCCTCATTTCAGCAAAAGTTAAGAATTCCCCAGCCCCTTAGTTCAGCTTGTGGGTCGTGATATCGCCAACGACTCGTAACCCCGTACCCGGTTTTGGAATTGACCGATTCTCCTCCATGGGCTTGACTGGCTACAAGTCGCTAACGATAATGACATAGGCGGGATGAATATCGCATTTCTGGCAATTTTGATTTTTATCAACAATTAGGTGTTGTTGGCTGAGTTTTTGAGGCCAGCCAACGGCAGAAAATGGGAGTTGTCGTGGCAGAAAAACATTTCACGGAAGACCTCATCAAGTCTCTCAGGGACGATCCGACTCTCGATGAACAGGCCAAGACCGTTGTATTGAGGAACTTGGCGCGACTCAAAGAAGCAAAAGTTAACATTCTCATCACCGGAGCTACTGGCTGTGGGAAGTCCTCAACGATCAATGCGCTGTTCAACGCAGATAAAGCCAGAGTAGGTCAGGGGGTTGATCCGGAAACGATGGATATTGCCAAATATGAGTTAGACAACATTGTGTTGTTCGACTCACCTGGTTTAGGGGATGGCAAGGAAGCGGATAGACGCCATTCAAAAAACATCATCGACAAGCTGTATGAGAAGGACTCCAAAGGTGAGTTGCTCATAGATCTTGTGCTGGTAATACTGGACGGTAGTTCAAGAGACTTGGGAACCTCTTTTGAGCTAATCAATAGCGTAATAATTCCGAACCTTGGTGATGACAAGAACCGACTGCTTGTTGCAATAAATCAGGCCGACATGGCGATGAAAGGACGTAACTGGAACGGAAAGCTTAATCAACCAGAGTTGGAATTGATTAAGTTTCTTGATGAAAAAGTCGAGTCTACTAAACGACGCATCAAAGAAGCGACGGGTGTTGACGTCGAACCTATTTATTACTCTGCAGGCTACAAAGAAGGCAACCACGAACAGCAGCCCTACAACCTGTCCAAACTACTGGCATTTATCCTTCGTCACACCAAAAAGGAAAAGAGAATTGCGTTTGCTCAAGACATCAACAAAGATAAGAAGGTCTGGGCTAACGATGACGGATTAGAAAATTATCGTGCCGAAATCAAAAAATCATTCGTTGAATCGGTACGCGACGGTGCAGCAGCTGGTGCGGCAATTGGATCCCTAGCTGGCCCGGTTGGCGCCAAAATTGGGGCAGTAGTTGGTGGCATTGTAGGTGGCCTTTTATCAATTTTCGGATAACAACTGATGGCCTTCTTTCCGAGCGTAGCCACGCACTTCATCGCCGACGCAACCTCGCAGCGGTCCGCCATTGGAAATCACAAGGCTGTTCCACCAACTTCTGGCGTGAGAAATCATCGTCAAGCCCAGATCCGCTCTGTAATTGAACAACGGGGATTGCTCTACCCGCTTGATGTATTGCTTGTTGGCGCGACAGGGTCAGGAAAAAGTTCGACTTTGAATGCGATTTTTGGTGACCAAGTCTCCAAGGTTGGGGACGGGGTCGATCCCGAAACGCAATCTATTTCGGAGCACATGGTTCACGATTACCTGAGAGTTCACGATTCTGCAGGTTTGGGGGATGGGGTGGAAACCGATGCAAAGCATGCCGAAAGCATTACGAAAAGCTTGCTTGCTCGATGCGCAAAGCCTTACGGCAGTTATGGATTGATGGACTTGGCGTTAGTTATACTTGACGGAGGGTCGCGTGATTTAGGTACTGCCTTCTGCCTGCTGGAAACTATTGTTCTAAAAGCAATCACTCCAGATAGAGTTATCGTCGCGATCAACCAGGCCGACATGGCGATGAAAGGTCGCAAGTGGAACCATGCACGCAGTTGTCCAGAGAGTGAATTGGTGGATTTTCTCGCTGAAAAATCATCTTCTGTACAGCGGCGTATCAAAGATTCCACTGGCCTCCATATCAAGCAACCTATTTGCTATAGCGCGAGATACAACTGGAACCTAGACCTGTTGGTAGATCATATTGTTGATCACATCCCCAACTCGAGACGAATCCTTGCAACAGGGTCAGTTTAAGTTTCATAGAGCCAGATGTGACCTAAGAGCGCGAAAGAAATTTAGTTCCTCAGTATCCCACGCTGAGAAGGCTGCATTTGGCCTTCAATACGCAAGAAACAACAAATGCAGTTCAACCTCTGCTAGATATCTCTATATTTCGCATGCTGATCGCTTTGTGAAATTCCAATGTGATGTGGCTCACTTCTTGAGCTTCGAGTGTCGGATAGTTCCTCTCGTCAAAATCAAAGTAGGCTGATGCTCGTTAGAGTTAGTTACCCCTTTGATGTAATTTAGTAATTAATTTTGATCAAATGGCATAGTTGATTTAGGGTTTTCAGGTGAGTAGCTACATTTTTCAGAAAGTTGCATACATCGATATGTCCGGGGAGATGGCATGAGTCAAACTCAGAATGGTGCTCAAAGTTTGTCGCCGTTGGCGAATGCGATTGTCGATCGAGCCATCGATAACATCACACGCAAGCTTCTTGGGGGGTACCGCAACAAAAACAACTCTCGCCCCAATGCCAAGAAAACGGATGCGGGAACTATCGCTAAGGACACGCTAAATGCGACATCTGCGCAAAGTGTCTTGGAGGTGGCAAACCGCGGAGCCGCCTGGAAGGAAATGTTGCAAAAGAGCTTATCCCATGGAATTTCATCAATCAATACGATGAAATTTGACGGTTCATTCACGGTACAGAATGGCCAAGCGCAAGGATTGGATCAGGTTCCAAACTCACCGGGTGTTTATGTTGTGTTCAACAATAACGGTGAGCCCGTTTATGTTGGGGATAGCGTCAAACTTAGACAGAGGTGGTATGCAGGACATCTGAATGAGCACAAACAGGGGCAAAAGTCAGACAAGCCATACAAGCTTGCCGAGGAGTTTCAGGAGGGCTGTACCGTCAAATTTGTCCAGATGGAGTCTGAAGCCACGGCAGCTGCACTCGAAGCGCACCTAATCAAGTCGGAGAATCCAAAGCGTAACTCTCGTGAGGAGCTCAAGACTGAACAGGGAAAACGATCCAATATTGAAGCAAAGAAAATGAAAGATGCATCTGGTGGGACAGGTGCATTAGCAATGGGGGCTGCCAAAGAGGCTGCTGCTAATGTCGGTTGGGGTGTCTTTGAGCAATTGGCATCTGAATTGACAAAGGCATTGAAGGATGAACTGGTTGAGATCGTTATTGGTATTACCCGTTCGATCAAATTCCGCTTGAAGCGCTTGTTTGATCGTGTTTGGTCCGTTATTCAAAGGATCATTGCTGCGCCATTGAAACTTTTGGAAGGAGTCTTCGAGTTCATCGTAAACGCTGTTTCGAAGACAATTGCACAATTTTATAGCTTAGCCAAAAACATTTACGAATTGGGGTTGTCAGCGTGGCAACTCTTCCAAGGTGCGCAGACAATGACATCGGAAGAGCTCATTGAGAAAGTTACCGAAACACTCGTGCTAAGTGGAACATTAATTCTTTGGGATGCGCTCGATCCTGTTCTTGAGGCTCAGTTGATGACGGTAGTCGGGCCCGTTGCTCCTTATTTATCGGCAGCGATATGTGCTTTGGGGTATGGGCTATCTAGTTTTTATCTGCAAAAACTGGTTCCGACTTTAGTCAAAATGTTGCTTGCCATGAAAACTGGTGCGCAAGAAGCTGTGATGGAAATGCGTCAAGCTTGTGAACGGTTGATAGCTATTCATGAGCGAGAATTGCGTTTGCTAACAGAGTTAAAAGACTATGTGGAGGCTTCATTCGCGTTTGAAATGGAGGTTTCCGGTCACACGGCGGTCTTGCGACACCATGAGTCGATTGCACCAATTGACATAAAGGCGATGCTCCCAACTAAGAAGAAAAGAGACGTATCGTGACAGTCAATGTTCCAGCAGTTGCTGTAAATAAAGCCGTGTTTCACCTATCGCTGAGTGAATCGGCGATGTCCGAAGCAGTGAACGCGAGAAAAGAACTATTGGATTCAATAGAACGAATGGTTGGAGCCATCAGGGACAACCAAGCGGTGCAATCAGTAGCGACCGGGCTCGAAAACAAAGGACGGTTTGCGAGCATAAAAGGGGCTCTTTCTGGTGCTAATGACAAAGATTTGGCCGGGATGGTTAAGGCTCTAGGTGGGAGTCTTGAAACCACACAAACCGTTGTCCAAGTGATGTTGCGCCTTCAGACCCGAAAGGAACACTTGCTTCGCGAGTTTCATTCGGTTCTGGTTGATAAAATTGTTAATATTCAATCGGATACTAAGACGCTGGATTCAAATCAGCGAGCGGTGGCATTGGAGATTGTCTCTGCGTTGCAAGAACAAGTCGAAGACCAATTACTGCAATATGAAACAATAGATCAACACGAACTTAGACTAGATGCGCTCGACGACGAACTTTCGAGGCTGAGCTCAGAGGAAAGTCGGCTTCGTCAGAGTTTGAAGGAATTCGATGAACAGTTATCGAAAAAAATAGATATTCTTGATTCCCGGTTGGACACTTCTAATGGTAATTTCGAGAAAGAGTTAATTGCTATAAATGCTCGAGTACATGAGGTTGTGTCTGCAATCGAATGTATTCAAACAGATTTTGTTTCGATTCGTGTCTCCCAAGATGAGTTGCGAAACTCCATTGAGCGAGAAGTGTCGCTGCAGAACAACTCGGTGGATGCATTTGGCGAAAAGCTAGGGCAGCTAGCTGCCCTGCAAAAGGTATTTGAAGAAAAGTTAGGGCAATTTGAGGCAATCGAGAGAGCTAGATCCTCTTGGGGAAATCTAATTCGGCAGCATTCAATTGCGCTTATCGGAGTATTGTTGGCGCTAGTCGCAATTTTTCGGTGAAGCGATCCTAGTCTCAGGGCTTCTAGTTATTTGAAACAACTTATCGTCGAGCTTTTTTGAGAAACACGAGCCTTACCGCTTGTAATCATCGCTTGGGACAGAGGGCGTTTGGGCACTGCAAAATGCTTGCTCTCTTGTGCTTGAGCGGTGTTCTTAATAACTAGTCAGCTAACGGTAATGGGTATTTCTGCTACTCACGCTTCAAATCTGAGGGGCTCATATAGTGAGCCCCTCGTCATTCATACTGTCCTTGAAGCGTGGATAGGAGATCACAATGGCAGACGAAAAAAGTCGTTCAGTGGATGACGAAGCCCAGGTATCGATTCCTGACAGTACCTTTGCGGCCATCGGTCGCTGGCTCGAGGCCAACGAATGGAACTATCAGGAGTATCCCGACAAGGGCTACTACGCGATGCACTTTAGCGGGCAGCATGGAAGTTGGCGGGTGATTGTCGATATCAACACATCTGAGACCTTGGAGCGCATCCTAGTCTATTCGATCTATCCCATTTCGGTACCCGAGCTAAAGCGACATGAGATGTCTGAGCTGATCACGCGAGCCAACTATGGGATGACCATCGGTGGCTTCGAGATGGATTTCGAGGATGGTGCTGTGCGCATGAAAACAGCGTCCGAGATTGATAAAAGGGCATTTTCGGAAGAGGTCTTTGGGGAACTGTTTTCATGTAACTTGGGTGTGGCCGGACGTTATTTGCCCGCCATTTATGGTGTGGCATTTGGTAACTTGTTGCCTGAGGTCGCCATTCAAATGGCAGAAAAGCCACCTCGCGCTGCGATTCAATGACCGGGTGATTGTGATCAATCAATTATTGAATTTAACGGTAACAGGGAGGGACGATGCTTTGGGATGCTGAACATGCCGCAAAGATTTTGGATACATTTGACGATTGCTATTTTTTGAAGCACGTCAGCGGCAAAGCAACGTTGAAAAAAACACATCGCTACAAGATTGGCCTCGGCGCAAAGGGCAAACATATCGTGGTCACCCGTGAGCGGAATGAAGGTGCTATCACTGCGTACGTCAATTTCCGATCGCTGTCAGGTAATGCCTTTCAGCACGGTGCCATTCCTGGTGAAGAGGTTACTCAAGAGTATTTCCCTGGGCACGTCGGTGCTACGGGAGATCATGGCATTGCCGCGTCCGTAGCAGCACTTGAGACACTGAATCCGAAAGAGAATCATGTCCTTCGCCTCGATATCGATGGGCCTTCTGCTTTCAAAGTACTTGTGAATTGGTACGCGGCTTGCGCGACTTCTCGGAAACGGTATGACCAAGAAAGACGAGTGTTCAATCACGATCCGGCTTTAGCTAACGATTTTCAGATGGCGCATCTGCTAAAAAAATTTCTGTCGGAGCAAACGAAGGGGCGCGCGTTTTCCTGGGAGCATCGCGATGTCAAATAAATGCTCGTCGACACATAAGGAACTATTGACGCCAATTCGTATTCATCGCGGTACGTAACAGTTGGTGGTGCCTGCAATGAGTTGGTTGCGTCTGGTGATCGTATCGCTCTCGGTTTCGGATTTCCGACGTTGCTGAGTACATCAACTGCCATTGCTACTTCAAAGCCAAGAACGCGACATCAGTTTGTGAGTAAGGAGAGCGAATTAGAACGAGTTGAATGTACTGGAATGCGAAAACGCTCCGCGTTCGTCGTTAATACCTTAAACACGACCTATTTTGTCGCATGAGCGGGTTAGTCTGAGGTCCTCGAGTTTAGGAGGTTAACGTGACTAATGATCTCATTTTGCAGGCAGCACACCTGATTGCTTCCGCAGACGCGCTCCAAATCACAGCTGGAGCAGGGATGGGAGTTGACTCTGGGCTTCCTGATTTTCGCGGAAGCGAAGGCTTCTGGGAGGCCTATCCGGCCTTGGCTGAAGCTGGTATTGACTTTAGGTCAATCGCAAATCCGTTTTCCTTTAAGACGAATCCTCGTCAGGCTTGGGGCTTTTATGGACACCGACTTACGCTCTATCGAAAGACCATCCCACACGAAGGTTTCTTTTTACTGAAATTGATAGCAGACAAAATGCCGGATGGCGCATTTGTCACCACAAGCAATGTCGACGGTCAGTTTCAAAAAGCCGGATTCGAAGAGTCTCGAATACTCGAAGTTCATGGGTCTATCCATCGTCTGCAATGCAGCGAACCTTGTCGAGATACGGTGTGGTCATCGGAGTTTATTCAACCCAAAATCGACGAATCTCAATGTTTATGGATCGGCGAATTGCCAACCTGTAACAAGTGCCACAAGTTAGCTCGACCTAATATTCTCATGTTTAATGACTGGGTTTGGATGAGCTCCCGAACGGATAATCAGCAGATGGCCCAGACCATCTGGAAGAAAAAGACCAACCAACGAGTCGTCATTGAGTTGGGGGCTGGCGTAGACATCCCAACGATTCGTCATGCCAGTCAAGCACAAGGCTGCCCGGTCATACGCATCAATACTCGTCATCCTCAATTGCCTAAGGATGCGGGGATTAGCTTGCAGATGGGGGCAAAAGAGGCTTTACGGGCAATCGCTGAAGAACTAAGACGAATGGGTTGGCTGGAGCGTCTCCGGGCGAATGGTGGCTCAGAGCTTGTATGAGTTGTTAGGCAAGCATTTTCTAAAATTCCACTTCCAACCTTGAATTCATGACGCAGTCAATTAGCGAAACAAAGCAGCGTCGAGCTTTTCTGAGACATGTCGTTGCGCAAGCAATTTATCCATTCCTGAATATGAAAAGAGCCTCTGCTTCGTTGCCGCAAATGGCTAACTTAATTTTGCCAAGAAACCGTGGTATGGAAGTCAGATGTCAAGGTCTTGGCTCAAATCAGCACCTTTTGGATTTGATTGAGCCAGAACTGCTTCAGGCCGCTCGAGCGCGGTTGGCGCAGTTGTATCGCAACCCGCAAACGAGGGGCATTGATTACCCCATATCTTTCCTGCAGCGAAATTTTCGGCTTGCTTTCAGAAAGGCGTGCGCCTTAGCCGATGTATTAGAGAGCTTGGGTGATTGGTCAGCAAAAGCAACAACCACCGAATTCCGTATGGAATGACGTGCGAAATGCGACGACAGACAATTACGGGTAACTAGCGATCTCAGCTAGCGTAAAAGTGCTTTATCGCTAGTTGAGGGCTACCTGAATGCAGCACTCAGCGTAGCAAAAGTCTTTTCAGCGACGGGTTGCTAGTGGATAAGCATCAGACGCATTTAGCGCCGAGTTGTACTAATCAATACCCACTATTTCCATTGGTGTCGGTACTTGAAAATTGCCTTGAAATCATCCGGTCCGTCAAATTCGCCTAGCCATTGAGATGCTGTCTGCATCCCAGCAACGACTTTCTCAGCCTCCCTATCTTTGATCCACCAGAGTCGCGCAGGCGCATCGTTCTCAAATGTTAGATCAAACCAAGACCAGGCTAGGTCGAGCGAGTCAACGTCATGCAGACTACCCTGACCAGATCCATCCGAACTTTCGAGAAATACTTGATAACGTTTTGCGGTCATATTGTGATTTATTGCGAAAAAATTAGTTGTGCGATGAAAGCCTGACTAAGGAGCTCAGGAGTGGGGCGGCTTTCTCGATGCGGTCGACGCTGTCCACTATTGTATCGGTTGCGCTAACCGTGCGAAGAACATTGTCAGTAGCATTGACACCATGAGCTTGGAAAATTCGATTAAGTTCAGATATTTGATCTGCCGAAAATGCTTCGGGGACGTTAATTTTCCAACCAGATTCGACGCATTCTATCGAGAGACCTGAACGGTTAAGAACTAAAGCGCGAGGACCATTTTCATCCTGCAAACCGTAAAACCATTTCCAGTTCTCACGAAAATTCTCGGACTGGCGGTTTAGCCCTGATTTTGAGACGAGCGCAACCAGATATGGGTCTTGGAACGAATAGACATATTTCCCTTCCAAGCGACACGCGCGGAATCTGGATTTGCCGAATACATATGCGCCCTGGGGGGCAGTAAGCATTTCCGGATTTTTAACAAAATAATAGATCCAGTCTTTTCGTGTTTTTTGATCGGCCACAAACTCGTTGCAGATCGAGTCTAGGCGCGCTGAAATGGTTCCTTGGCGCTTGGAGACGTCGTCCAACAAGGCCACCAATGATTTCGTCATGGGGTGAGCGATTTCTTTTTGACGTCCCCTGAAAAGGTCACGCCAAGGTTGTGAGTTTTTCTCAGAGCCCAGTGCAACATAAGCACCTTCGCCGCGCTCCCAGTTCCGGCCATAATCCCCTTTTGTCAGCAATGCCCTCGATAGGCTGGGCCAGAGCGCTTCCGCAAAGACCTCTTTGAATGTGGTTGCACGGAGAGAGAAGAGTTGAGCGTCCAGTGGGAGTGCAGTCAAACCACCTCGCAAGAGGGGATGATCCTCAAGGGAATAAAGGGCAGTTGCCAGTCCAGGGTTAAGCGAAACAAACTCACTTTTGCGTAACTCGTCGTCGCGTTGCGCCTGATTGAAGCTAAGGGAAGAGAGATTGGCGACACTCCCTGTCAGCATGATCGTTTCAACGTCAGTAATCAGATTTTTCATGCGATTCTTTGCATTGCTTTCACGCAAGGCTAGTTCATCGCTGGAAGCTTCGATTAGGTTCCGCACAATGCGTAAGCGCCTACGAATTTCACTCGGCGCTAACAAGGCCTCTTTGAATCGGGCGGTAATTTGACTGACCAGAACTGCGTAGAAGAGGAGGGTGTTCCCGTATGTCCAAAGCTTAGGTCCCCCTCCATAAAGGCGGCAACAACAATCAAATAGATCGATTGATTTCTCTGCTCCTGGATGGGAAAAGAGCATCAGTCGTTCATTGGATGGGATATCGGATTCCAATGTGAACAGCTCGTTGAATATCTGTTTGACATACCCTTTCTGAACGCCGGAGGGATGAGGGGGGCACCACGCATCTAGGGCTTCAAATAGATAGGTGATAGGCTCGACCGAGTCACCTCCATAAACTTGAAGCGCAAGATCTTCAATTGCGATCTCTGGGGTGAATTGCCCATTCTTCCAGGCGTAGACCTCCGTTACGAAGCGGAAGTAGCGCATGAACTCTTCGTCGATGAGGTGGTTTCCTCCGTGGTACTCCCAAAATAGCTTGGCCCAAGTATTGTCAATTTTTCGAGCGAATTCATCGGCGTGCTTGGCGTGTTTGCGCTTTAGCATCCCTTCGAAATCCGCTTTGAAGTTTTCGAACTCGGTGAGCGGTTTGCCACGAGAATTCATTTTGATATACAGACTATCCGTCAGACCATTCTCCGCCATAGGCAGTAGGTGAAATCTGATCGCAGGCTCACTAACGCTTACAAGGCGTTGCCAAGCGTTTTGATAGTCGATGTTGCTTGACTTCAGCTTCTGATGAATTGCATCCAGCATGACGAGCATCGACTTTATTGTCGGGTCGTGCTTCCACGTCAGAAAGTACCCAGATTGATCTTCCAGCCAACTCGGGAGATCGGTATCGACGTCATTCCATTCCACTTCTGTGCGGACCAGAAACTCGCAAAACTGGCGGGCACCTGGCCTGGTGTCGTAACTGAAATGGGTCCATTGCTCGTGGGACAAATTGACGCTCGCACGTTGTGCCACGTACCAGTGGAGGAGAAACAAGGTGGTGAGGCGTTGCTGACCATCCAAGGGCAGAAAAACGCCCTTATCCGTGACATCGCCATACACAAAGTCGAGATCGATTGGTGTTGCGCCATCGCGAAGTGCGTGGATCAATACCTCTAAGAAGCGATCGCGAATCCGGGTGACAGTTTCTCCATGGCGCCCCTGCGCATAGTCCCGTTGAATGAGAGGAATACGGATCTGCTTAATCGATTTGTCGTTGATCGGTGCCTCAAATAGTTGTGTGAAACTCGTCTGAATCGTGCTGTGTTTCTTTTGTTCGACGGTCATGCTTCATTCCCTGTGCTGTTCTGATCAGGAAGCAAATATTTGCCAATCCCATTTTCAATACTGGTGATGGAGGAAAAATAAGCTTCTTTGTCCGTGTCATCCCAAAAATGGAGTTGCTCGTGGCCAGTTTTCGCGTAGTACTTGAGAAAGACATGGCGTGTGCAAATTGGGATGTAGTCGCCTTTCCGATCGTGTTCAAGGATGAGCTGGCGTTTGGCTTCGAAAACTGCATTATTTAATTCGCTGTTGTCTCTGCAAGAGAGAAGTGCCAGGTTCCGTATGGAATGATCTGTCTCTCCCGATCCAAAGAATGGGATCGTTGCAGCATAGAGCTCTTTGAAGGTGTCACCATCGATCTTGAATGTGTCTCCGTCGAGCGTCCGTTTCTGCAGCTCATCTGAAATGCGTTGAATTACTTGCTCAGCTTGAGTTTTTTTGTCATCGCTGGTGAAGTCGAGCGCTAAAGCAGTTAATGCATTCAAGTGGACCTGAAGCCATTTATGCCATTGCTCTTCTTTGTTCATGCCCTCCGAGTGTTGCGCATGAATGTGCTCAAGCGACCAAACCTCTCCGACGTGTTTCGCGAATGGGAAACTCTGTCCAGAGCGCGTTAGGGTTTCGATGTTGAACAGCAGCAAGACGTTCAACAGTCGCTCTTTGTCGTTTGCATTTTCATAATTCAGTTCGCTCAATCTGTTCGTGGTGATCTTTATGGATTGGCTAATTTCTCCCGTTAGCCATTGATCGAAAGTGCTTTTCCGCTGGTTCTTTGATGCTTTGAGAATGTCAGAGAAACGTTTGTGCCCAGTTGTGATCAAGAACCCGATTTTGTTGTACCACGTTGGGTCGTCCATCCAGCCCAGGGTTTGAGCATGTAATTCGGTAACTCTGTCCCAGAATTTGATCGAGTCTTGCTCGATCTCGTTACGCAAGGTCTCGAATGTTTGGTACCGGGCCCGTCGCTGCGGTGGAGGGTTGTCACCATCGGCAAGGGTTTCGAGTATCAGGCTGATCCGTGTCGGATAGGTGATGTCCGCGGAGGAAGGGGCGATGTCGCTAATGAATGACCATACGTCATCGCGTTGAAGGTCCCGCTCGATTCCATCCCATTGCGCCGCTATTTCGTGGGCGCGATCCTCACTTGTTTGCTTTATGGCGTTAATTAACAGTGCCTTTACCAACTCAGCATCTGTGAGCGGGATACGGCCAACGTTGAGTCTCGTAAAAAGCGCAATTGCTTCCTGCTCTGCTTGGTCTGGATTGAGATTTTGGGCTGTTTGAGGTTCGTACCAAATGACCTTAACAAACCGGTTCAGATAACTAAATAGGTCGTTGGCCCGCTCTTCTTGTTGATAATCGTCTAACGCCACATTGTTTTTGTGAGAGAACCACTGTTCAACAGTCTGGTAAGCCTGTGATAGGTGAAAAAAATCAATGTCTTCTTCGGCGTGTGGAAGGACACATGACTTGAAGTCGTCCCACCGTTCGCTCGCTTCATGCGTTTCGTAAATCAGTGAGTAACGAGCAGTGTTTTTTTTCCAGCCCTTATCTCGCATGACCAGAAAAATAAGATAGATCGTTGTTAAGCGCTGCTGTCCATCAATCAACTCCCAATGCTCATTCGTACCTTGATCAGAGCACGAGCTTGATAAGCGACGACGGACAACGATGGGCTGTAGCGTATAAGGTTTATCTTTGTGTTGATGGAGGCTATGTTCGATGTCATCCAACAATCTTGTGACGTCATCGCTCGTCCATCGATACCCTCTTTGATAGGCAGGTACAAAAAACTCGCCCGAAATGTCACCAATCGGTCGGTGTGGGTCAAAAATTGGAGCAGTCGGAAGTTCAGTAGTCATCGTATTGTTTTTCTTTCGGCTATCTAAAAAGTCGGAACAGAACCGCAGGTATTGTTAGAGGTTGCGTGGCGAGATGATCTCGATAATCTGATTGCCCTGAGCCCGTAGCCACCAGCGTAGTTGCCACGTGTCATTGACCAGTGCTTTAACTAGGAAAGTGTTCTCGGGTAAAGGTGTAATCGTTTGGTTAGAGATCGGTGGTCTTCCCCGTTGTGCGAGTGGGGTCTCATGCAAAATACTGGCCAAATCTTGGGTGACTTTCATTTCCAAGTGTATTGGAGCTTTTTCGCCACCAAAATCAGCCAGTCCGTTCTCCATTGACTCGTCGAAATCAAATCCTGGAGGGACAACAGTTTGATCGTCGAGGATGCGCGCCTCCTTGAATCGGTGAATCGCATACAAACGAATATCGTCAATCGAGTGGTAATTCCATGCTGTAGCAACAAGATAGAGGCTAGGAGTGCGAAGAATGAGTCCTAGTGGATGTAGTCGAATAGTTTTTGCTTCGGCAAATGGGCCATTTTTGTATTCGGCTTCGATCTGACGACCTTCTAAGAGCGCACGAGAAATTGTCTCTTGAATTATTGGGTCAATGTCAGCAGGAACCATCGGTTGCGTAGGCGGTACAGCACGTACTTTGTGTAACCAAGTAGATGCGGGATTGTGTCCTTCTAGGGCATTGAGGGTCTGCTGAGCTCGCTTAAAAATCGGTCCTAATGACTCAAAAATGGCTGTTGGTAATAATTGCCCCAAGTGCTGTTCCGCCATTACAAGTGCCATTGCCTCGCCAATCCCAATGCTACGAAGTGCTGGGTCTGCTCCCTTTGCCCAACATACGTGGTGAGTACGTCCTCGTTCTTCCACATAGATCGGAAATAGCAATGCGAGTTGTTCTAGGTCGCGTCGTACCGTGTTCGGATCAACAGAAAAGTCTTCTTCGTCCGCTAAACGCTTGGCTAGTTCGCTATAGGTTGTCATGTGCGGCCAGGTGGGGAGTAAGCGCAGCATTCCCCATTGGCGAACTAGCGTAAGGCGAGTCTTGGTGGCGGGCATCTATCCCTTCCCCTCGAAGAAGTGTGCGACGCGAACCATCGCCAAGGTGTCCCGTTCGCAGTATTTCAGCAATCCGTCAGTGAGCTCAGATTTTCGATCTGGCGACGTTTCGGAATTGAGTAGTTCTAGAAAGGCTTCTTGTGCCATTCCACCGTCGGCAACGTCTAGTTGGCTATAGTCGAGTTCCGGTGCGATTGTTGGCAACACGGCTTTGATGGACCAAGAGCCCATCATGTCGGGGTGATAGTAGTGCTCGCGAGCTACGGGAAGCAAATCAAAAACACGATCAATGATGGCATTTAGAGCTGGGGCGAGATCTGGGAAGTCTGCGGCCAATTCGCGCATGCGACCACACTCAAAGCCCGCGTTGTAGACAATGATGGGACCTGCAGCTCCCAATGCAGCAATCAGAGATTCGGCAAAGCTGCGGCGCGGGTCTGCGCTTCCGTCAGAGAGGTACTCCTCGTGGGACAGATGGCCGTTTGACATCTCGATGTGACATGACCATTGGAATGGTAATTGGGCATACGGACGTGTGCCAACCCAAATCGGGACTGCAAACTGAATCGTTTCGAAGTCGAGGTAATAGCGTGGATAGTCGAGGGCACGCACTTTTGTCCCTGCCGCTTCATCAATAAACGCTTTACCCGTGACTGAAGAACGCCAGATCCGCAGATGTTTTGGATTACTAAGCTGTTCCTCCTTTACGTCTCTCAGATCACTTAAGCCTTGTGTGGTGAGTTCGGTAATCACCTTCTTCCCGTAGGGGAGGATAGTGAGTGGGATCGCACCCTCTCGCAAAACAGGATAGCACTGAGCAACAAATGGGCAGGCGAAGGGATCGTTGCAATGATCACCAATTTCAGTGGTTGGGCACGGACCATTGAGCGTGTTTTGAGCTTGCTCAATCCAAGTCGGTACCTCTGAAACCAGCCCCGAGATCTGTTCTGTCACATCGACATGTTTGAGGAGTCCTTGGTAATTTAGGTTGCCCGGATACACAAAACTGGTGTCGATGTGTGCGATCTCTACCTGCGTCAAGGGCAGGGAATTTTGCTGGCAGACCCATGTTTGAATCGCAGCATCAGAGAGGTGGTAGTCCTTTACCGATGTTGACGATTTCACCTCGGCCATCCGGTAAGCATCGCTATCTGGGAGCAGCAAATCAGCGCGAATGAGCACCCCTCGTGCTTGGAAAGTCGCCTCAAATAGGGGGCGGGATGGCTCAGACAGGGCCTGCTGAGTTTCTGCGAGCGCTAGGCTGAGTGTCTCAGGTTCTATGAGCCGTCCATCGGGGTACAGGCTGCGCGCGACATCGCCCACTGTATTGCCGGCGGAAAGGCGCATGGCTGTCCCAGTGTCGACCTCTGCGAGTTCAGGATGATTGACCTGTAGCCAAAGTCGTTTTGGGCACTGCAGATTGAGCAAAATGCGTGATTTGGATAATCCAGCCATGATGGTCTCGATGGTGTGCGTTGCGAAAGTGATTGTGAGGGAGCGAAATGCTGATCGAATTGATATGGAGCAAGCATTGGGGCTATTGGGTTGCCATAGAAGTCCTATTCATCGGCGTTTCGCAGTGATGGTCCGTGGTAGGTCAATTGGCCAATGATGAACAGAGCTAGGAAAAATAGGACCATATGGCTGATGAAATTGGTCGCGACGTTGTAAGTGCTTTCCTGCTTCTCATTTCTCAGGTCGTTGTCGGCTTGATTCAGCATCAGCAATCCAAAACAACACCATGACAGCTTGGTGACAAACGCGGCGAATGTCGTCAGGGCATTGCGGTTATAGGCATAAAGCCGAGCGAAGATCCAGAGTGCGCCAACGCTCCAAAGTACGAGTGTCAGATACATGCAGAAATCATCGTAGCGGGGAGGTGTCACTTGAGCCGGAAACACAAGCCAAGAGCCGAGAGACAAGACGAGCCAGATAATCCAACAGAGGACCGGCAAGCCGAGCACGATGCCAAAGGTCCAGGCCGCATCGGAATACAGTGGCGTCAGCTCATCGTTGATAAACACGACAATCTTGCCGCGACAGCCTTGTATTGTTCCCCAGAGAAATAGCGTCAAACTCATCATCACCAACAAGCGTGTGCCCGAATAACCAATGCGGTCTTCCAGCCATGAATCTCGCTCAATGTCTGCCGCGAAATAGAGCAGCGTGGCGACGACGCATATCAGAATGATGAGTCCCACATCGAACCATCCCTGTTTAAAGAGCAGGCTGGCCGATGGGCTGATGTGCTCTTCTGCCAGCAAAGAATTGCTTGATTTGTCGGACATCACGCTACCGAACAAATCCAATGGCCATTGCGCCTTGCGAACTTTTTACGGCGCATTCACGCTCAAGTTGCTTCAGATAATCAGCCGGAGCATAAGACTCTCCAAACAGATGTTCCTGGCGGCTGACCGTTGCAAAGTCACCGGGGGTCAGGGTCGCCAACCGGGCGAGTTGTTGTTGGATTTCGCGAGTTACTTCATTCAAGTTGCCGGCCAAACAGCGTTCAGCAAACAGGCGTTGTCGTTGTTCAAAGCTCAGTGCGTCAAAGCGCACCTTGAACGTAAATCGACGTAGGGCCGCTTCATCAACAGCATCCAGCAAATTGGTTGTGCAAACAAAGATGCCGTTGAAGTTTTCCATTTGCTGGAGGAGTTCGTTGACCAACGTCACTTCCCAACTTCGTCCGGCCTGGTCACGGCGCCGCAAAAAGCTATCTGCTTCATCGAGAAGCAAGACCGAGCCAGACTGCTCGGCCTCACGAAACATTGCAGCCATCGCCTTTTCCGATTCGCCAACGTATTTGCCGAGCAAATCTGAAGCCCGCTTGATCAACAAGGGGCGCCCAACAGAATCGGCCAAATACTTGGCGAGAGAGGTCTTGCCAGAGCCCGGAACACCATAAAAACACAAGGTGCCGTGGCCATGATGCCGGAGCGCCTTTTCAATCTTCTCGATTGGGAAGTCGCAATCGACATTCAGATAGTCAAAGTTACATCCATGCTCGACCGACAAGCCACGGTGGGATGTCAGTGAGCGTCCTGCCGCCGTCTGGCTGGCTTTCAGCGCGTCGATCAAAACCGTTTCAGCCGCCTGGTCGGGCAATGGGCCGCAAACCTCGACGAATTTTGCGGCTTGGGCCAGTTGGGCTGGCGAGAGGGTATCGTCGTTGGACAGGCGATGGATCAGTTCCTGATTCTCTGCGAGTGATCCGAGACAGCGCGCAATAACGCGAGAACGGACTTGGCGTGGAGGCTGACGAAACTCAAGGTGGTAGGTAAAACGACGCAGATAGGCCTCATCGATGGCTTCGACGTCATTGGTAATCCAAATCGCTGGAACGGGAGAGGTTTCGAGCACATTGTTGATCCAGGCCTTCGATTGGCTCGTCTTGGATCCGGTACTGCGACCAAAGAGAAAGGCCAAACCTCCGCTCTCGGACGGAAAGACATCCTCGATTTCATCAAACAGAACCATGGCCTGTCCGTTTTCAGCCAGAAAACGCTGTGCAAGTGCGAAATAAGCAATGCGCTCTTGTTTCGCAATCGACTCGCCCTCGTTGTTGCAAGAACGAATATCGAACGGCGCCAACCCGGCTTGTTTGGCCAGCAGACGAGCGAACTCGGTTTTGCCAGTTCCCGGTGGCCCGTACAGCAGGATATTGCACCCCTTGACTTGGTTCTTTGAGGCATTGCTCAGATATTGAGTCAGCAAGGTGAGTTCATCGTTCAGATGCGGGAAATCGTCAGCCTGCAACAGTCCTGTCGTCCCAGGATGAACGATCAGTTCCAACATTTCGTCAGGATGAGCAAATTCCTCAGTCAGCAGCGATTCACCATTGGTGTCCAGGCGCAGAAAGTCTTCGAGATCATTGGGCGATGCATCCAAACGCACCAAACGATAGGTTCGCAAGGCTGCATTCGTCCTCAGCGCAGTACGGATTTCTTGGATCGGAGCATCGATAGCGCTGGCAATGTATTGATAGGCTTCGCTGCCCGCAAAACCGCTAATGGCGCGCAATACGTCTCGAAAGAGTGAGAATGAGCGGCACTCCGCAAATTCAATCAGGGCGCGTTCTGTCTGACTGAGCCCCAACAGATTGCGCAGCATCTCGGCATTTTGGCTGCAGCTCTCGCGTTCGCGTTGGTGCAGACGACCCAGATGCGCTTCAAGGGGGGCGAGAAGCAGTCGTGGTTCCTCCAAGTAAATGCGAGAAATGGCTTGGCTATAGCGACTCCAAGCACTCCGTGTTTTGAGACGACGCAGAAAACGTGGGATGTCTTGATCAGCGCTTGTCGACTCTTCGTCATCATCTTGTGTTGCTTCAAAACGCTGCACAAAATCATCCGGCCAAGGGGCATCAGCCCCCAGCAAGCGCAGCAGCGCCTCTGGATCTTGCATCAACTGAATGCAGATCTCGTTGTGCTTCAGCAGCAGGCGAATTGCATACGTCGCGCCGCGCTCGCGTTGCCGGCTTGCGCCACCGAAAGGGGATGCAGGTTCATCCAGATCAAAGTCGAGGTTATTGTCCATGGCGTTCTCCTAAGTCCTTTGGGAACGCAGCATAACGACCGTTGGCGACGAAATGCGTCGCATCGCATTGCGTGATGACTTTTGCGCTATGGAACGTATTTCGTCGCATGCGCCCAGCAAAATCTTTCGCTTTCAGTTGAGAGGTCGTGATGAGCGAATCAAAGTTCAGGACGAGTGAGAGTCATCCACTACGAATCGATTGGGTTCAGCCGAAGGGTGCGTGGGGCAAGATCGGTATGTCTTTTTGTCCTGGCAAGATTCAGGAGTACGCCCGAACAGGCGCATGGCAGCGCAATCTCCATCTGGACGTTGGCGCCATCAAAGAGAGTGGTGCGCAAATGGTGGTCTCGCTGATTGAGCTGCGGGAATTTGCGGAGCTACACGTTGCGACTTTGCCAGCTGTCGTCTGGTCTGTCGGCCTAGAGTGGATTCACTTGCCGATCGTCGATATGTGCGCACCGAATTCGACCTGGGAGGATCTTTGGCAAAGCCTAGGCGCGCAGATTGTCGACATGCTTTTGAGAGGACAACCGATCTTTATTCATTGCAAAGGTGGCTTGGGTCGGACGGGAACCGTGGCTGCATGTCTGCTGATTGAGTCAGGGATGTGCCCTGGCGATGCGATCACGGCTGTGCGGGCAGCCCGTCGGGGAACGATCGAGACGCGAGATCAAGAAGCTTTCGTACGCGGCTACAAGCCCCGATGGAGGGACTAAGATACAGAGGATCTCGTGCTTGAGTCGTTTCGAGATCGTGTCGTTCTACGAGCGAAAAGGCTTGTTATCGCTCGCTGAACAATCTTTGTCTGAATTTTGATCCAGGCTCATGAGGCGAGCCTTGTAATTGGCATAATCTCCTACATCTTGAGGGGCCGTGGAAACGCTGCTCCCACAATCATTGGGAGTGATTATGTGGTTTCAGACGACGATGGGAAGTTTTGCAATTGCGCGATTTCCTGGCGATCTTGAGCAGGGACTGGTGCACTGGTTGGGCAACTCTTACGACGATTTATTGCTTTTTGCTGATCGCCATATCCCCGGCTGTGAGCCTATTCCCATCAAACATCAGACGTTTTCATTTGCGATTCAGCTGCCGGAGAGCAGGGCCATACAGCTGATGGGACAATTGGTGAGAGAGGTTTGGTATTCTGATCTGCCGCAAGCGATTGATACCTTGTACGGCCCAAGCTGCGCACAACCCTATCAAAAGTCGAGCGGGTGGATCTCAGCGTTGCGCCTGACGCATCAAGACATCGACAAGCAGATGACCGCAAAGGTACGCACTGTCTTAATGGCTGGCGTTGAAGGGGGGGCGGTATCCATCGCCGTTCAAGAAGAGGACGGGTTCAGGCGCTACACCGTGTCCCTTCATGATGAAACGGCTGACTTCCTGAACGATGGAGATGCGGTCGATCTCAAGGTCATTGATCGGGCAGAGGTCTTCTACAGTTGGGACGAGGCCCTCGCGCATCTGAGTCAAAGCCCTTGGTGGCAGTTTTACCCGCTCAAACTCGATCCGGAGTATCGCGAATTAGTTCGCCTGGCGTTACGGCAACGAGAGGTGGATCTCACTCATTCGAATTGGGGATCTTGGCTCAACGATTCGCCTGAGTAGAGCAAGAAGGTTGTCTGATCTCATGGACAAGACGGTGATCTTGTCCTCGTGCTGATGCACCTCGCAGTTTGCCGTATCTTGGTCAGTTTCCTATTGGCCACCATCAATCTCGCTGAAGTTAATCTTATGCGCATTCTTCACACCTCCGACTGGCATCTTGGCCAAACATTCCATCAGTTCGACCGAACTGTTGAGCATCAGCATTACCTTGATTGGTTACTTGATGTGATCGAAGCTGAGGCCGTCGACGCCTTGCTGATTGCGGGCGATATTTTTGATAACAGTAATCCGTCCGCTACCGCTCAGGCGCTGTTGTATCAGTTTCTGACGGATGCCCGTCGTCGTGTCACGCACCTCAATATCGTGCTGATCGCTGGTAATCACGATTCACCTGGCCGAATGGAGGCGCCGGCGCCATTTTTGTCGCTCTTCGATGCAACGGTTGTTGGTCAGGTCAGCGGCGCCGAACTCGACATTGATTGGTCGCGTTTGGTTGTCCCGCTGAAGAATGTGCAAGGTCAAATTCAGGCGTGGTGTGTTGCTATGCCTTTTCTTCGCCCGAGTGATGTACCACGGGTAGACGGGGAGGGTGATCCCTATCTACTGGGGGTAACGCATCTTTATCAGCAGGCCTATGCTGCTGCCCTCAGTCGGCGCGAACCAGGGCAAGCGATTGTCGCAATGGGGCACTGCCATATCAGCGGTGGCCAAGCATCGGAGGAGTCTGAGCGGCGAATTGTCATCGGCGGTGCAGAAGCACTACCGACGCAACTCTTTGATCCTGCGATTGCCTATGTTGCCCTTGGTCACTTGCATCTCGCGCAGTGCGTGGATGGCGATACAACGCGCCGTTACTCGGGCAGTCCACTCCCCATGTCGTTTTCTGAGATCAACTATCCCCACCAAGTTGTCTTGGTTGAGCTTGTTGGTGAAGGTGTTCAGGAAACGCGATCGATTGCTGTACCGCGTGCGGTTGAGATGCTGCAGGTCCCGAAAAAGCCGGGTCCGCTCGACGAGGTATTGGCTCAGTTGCAGGCGCTTGAGCTGGACGAGCGACCTGAAACCCAGTGGCCCTATCTTTTGGTGCGAGTGTTGCTCAGTCAGCCGGAACCCTCGCTACGCGCGCAGGTAGAGGCTGTTCTGAAAGACAAGCCTGTCCGTCTCGCTCGCATTGAGACGACGACGGCACGCAATGAGATGGCTGAGACGGTGGCGAATGTCTCGGTTGATGAGCTGAATTCGCTCAAGCCGGAAGAGTTTTTTCAGAAACTGTATGCCCATCGTTTTGGCAACGACGTTCCGCCTGAGTTATTGCGTGCATTTTCCGAGCTGCTCAATTCGCAAGAGGAGTTGGTATGAAGATCATTGCGATTCGTGGCCACAACCTTGCTTCACTGTCGGTGCCGTTTGAGGTCAATTTTCAAGAGGATCCTTTGGCCTCGGCGGGCCTCTTTGCGATTACAGGGCCGACTGGGGCTGGCAAGAGCACGCTTTTAGATGCGCTGTGTTTGGCTCTGTTTGAGAGGACGCCCAGACTCAACCGCGTTGCCGGAAGAGCGGATATTCCTGATGTGGGAGAGCAATCGGTCTCAACGTCGGATCCTCGTACCTTGCTGCGTCGAGGTGCGACTGAGGGATACGCAGAGGTCGATTACGTCGGGAGCGATGGTGTGAGCTATCGCGCGCGCTGGATGGTGCGCCGTGCCCATGGTCGGGCCAATGGTAAGTTGCAAAACGCTGAGATCACACTACAGCGTTTTGCTGATGGGCAGATGCTTGGGGATCATCGAAAGACAGAGACGCTTAAAGCGATCGAAGGCACGATCGGCTTGAGTTTTGAGCAGTTTACGCGTGCCGTTTTACTCGCTCAGAACGACTTCGCAGCATTTTTGAAAGCATCTGACGATGAGCGTGCTGAACTTCTGCAAACACTCACCGGCACCGATACGTTTACGCAAATCTCGATTCAAGCGTTTCAGCGGATGCGTAACGAAAAGACGGCGTTGGAGCAGCTTAACGCGCAGCTGAAAGATCAAGAACCGTTGTCCGGGGAGGTCCGAGAGGTAAAAGAAGCAGAGGTTAAATCACTGACTCAGCAGCAGGAAGCGATGACTGCGCAACGAAAAGGCCTGGAAGCCCATCAACAATGGTTTGAGCAGACAGAAGTACTCAAGCAACGGACTCAAGCTACGACAGAGAAGCTGGCAGCAGCGAATGCAGAGTCGGCTGCAGCCGAGCCTCGATTAAAGAAATTGAAGCAAGTCGAGTCTGTCCAGTCCGCTCGGCCGCTCATGGTCGAAATTGATCGCCTAAGCGCCGACATTAAGGCAAATAGCAACGCGCAGGAGGCACTCACGCAGAAGCTGAATGGGATACTGCAAACTGTGGCAACCCACGAGCAGCAGCTTGAACTTGCGAAGGCTGAAATGACAACGGCAGAGGGAGCGTACAAACTCGCTTTGCCACAACTCGATCAAGCTAAAGCGCTCGATACGGAAATGCAGGTTAGGCAGCCTTCTCTGGAGGAAGTGAGCAAGTCACACACTGCTTTGAGTGTTCGTTGGGCGGATGAGAGCAAGAAGCAAACAATGTTGGCGTCCAGCGTCATCTCGCTTGATCGGTCATTGAAGGCTGATCAGGCCTGGATGGGCGAGCACGAATCGCTGCGCGTGTTAGCCGAGTCCTGGCCGCGTTGGGAAGCTTATTTGTCACACGCAACTAAGCTGGCCGAGCGGTGTGAATCCCTTGGGAAAGATCTCACAGGGTACCAAACGAATTGTGACAAATTGCTCGTGTTGTTGAAGGCAGCGAACGAATTGCTTGGCGAAAAGCGTCTGGCGATGCAAAAGAGTGACCAGGCAATCGGTTTAATCAACGAGGCAGTACGTGCTCAAGACCTCGAAACAATCGCTCAAAAGAAGAGCGCGTTGCTAGGGCGGCGCGAACAGTTGTTGCATGCAGTGCAACTATGGCAGCGCATCGATGAAGGGCGAGCCAGTTGTTTGTCTCTTGAGAAACAGCGGGCGGACGCGATTCAGTTGCAAGATCAAGCAATCAAGCAACTGCGTGACATTGAAATTGCTTTGCCCAAGCTTGATGACGATCTGACAATCAAGCGTCGCGCGCTTGAACATGCGCAGTTGGTCGCGAGTGAGTCCGTTGAGGCCTTACGGCAGCAGCTTCAGTCGGAAGCTCCTTGTCCCGTCTGTGGAGCGGTTGAGCATCCGTACGCACTCCATTCACCGGTTGTCGATGCGATGCTCGAGAGGCTGCAGTCTTCGGTGAATGAGGCCCAAAAAGCGGTTCAGGCGATGGTTCAGCAGCGCGGTGGTCTGGACTCCCAGAAGAAATCGTTGCAGGAACAGTTGAGTGGACTTGATTCGACACTGAACAAGGCAGTTGCGCTGCTTCAGGAGAACCTTGCGACATGGGCCAATCACGGTCTCCATACTGAGCTCAGTGCGGTTGACGAAGTGCATATGAGCCAAACGTTAAGCGAACTTGAACTGAACGCAAAATCGGAGGTTGCAAGCCTCGAAAAAATTGAGGCTGAATGTCGCGAACGATTGCGGCAGCGTGATGAAGCGCAAATTGCGCACAATCAACTTACTCAACAGGTTCAAGCCGCTGAACAAGCACTGGCTACTCTCAATAACGACTTGAAGACCGCACAACAGCAGCAAGCAGCGGGCATCGAACAGGCAAAAGAGGTTGATCTCCAGTTGGACGAGCAACTCTCTGCGCTCGATCCAGCATTCCTCAATAATGCCTGGAAAGATCGTTGGCGCGAGAACGCAACCGCATTTATGGCAGCAACGGGCAATGCCGCGGCAGGATGGTTGCATAAGCGCGAGGCGATTCGTGAGGCTGAAGGCAAACTAGCGACCCTGAAAGGCGAGCTAGATGGTTTGGATCTGGCGAATCAGCAGTTGAAGCAGCGCGTCGATGAAGTGACTGCTCAGTTTGACAAACTACGTAGCGAACAAGAGTCAGCACAGAAGCAGCGCGCTTTGCTTTTCGATGGCGCGTCTGTCGCTGATGTCCTTAAGAAGTTCGACGCGTCGATTGAATCTGCCAAGGCGAAATTGTTGGTCGCGCAGAATGCGCTTCAGGGTCTGCTGACTGAGAAAGCACGTATCGAGGAAAGCCAGCGCCTCGAGCTTGGTCGTGCGTCCGAGCTAGGTGGAGCACTCACGCTGGTCATCGGCAGGTTTAACGAATGGCTAACGCAATGGCCCGCATCGGGCGAGGTCGCTCTGAGTGAACAGGATGTTCGGGAATTACTGACCTTTGATGATGACTGGCTGGCAAGCGAACGCAAGGCGCTGCATGAGATTGATAAGCGGGTTGTTGAAGCGGTAACGCTTTTGAATGAATGCCAACGATTGGTCTCTCAGCATGAATTGACTCGCCCTGCGGATACATCCCTCGAGCAAGTGCAAAGTGCGCTGGCTGAGCTCAATCTCGAGAGCAGGCGTGTGACCGACACGCTGACCAGCGCCAACCTACTGCTGCTTCAAGATGACGAAAAGCGTCAAAAAACGGCTAGCGTTCGAGCTTCGATCGAAAAACAGGAAGCGCAGTATCGCATTTGGGCTCAGCTCTCTGAGCTGATCGGTTCTGCTGACGGTAAGAAGTTTAGGAATTTCGCACAGCAACTCACACTCGACGTGTTGCTGGGTTATGCGAATCGCCATTTGGAGAGTCTGTCACGCCGATATCGCCTGGAGCGGATCAAGGATAGCTTGGGGTTGTTGGTCGTCGATCAGGATATGGGTGACGAAATGCGCTCGGTGCATTCGTTGTCGGGTGGTGAGTCGTTCTTGGTCTCTCTCGCTTTGGCCTTAGCCCTGGCCTCGCTATCTTCGCATCGCGTCAAAGTGGAATCGCTCTTTATTGACGAGGGGTTCGGGACACTCGATGCAGACTCACTGCAAGTCGCTATGGAGGCGTTGGATAAGCTGCAGTCGCAAGGTCGTAAGGTTGGTGTGATCTCTCATGTCCAGGAGATGACTGAGCGCATCGGCACGCGAATAGAAGTCAAACGAGGCAGTGGCGGCGTGAGTCGTGTACTGGTCACTTAGCGCCGAGGCCTTCGTTGAGGTCCGGTAAATGGTACTGAACCTTAGATCCGTTAATCGTGATGAGCTTCTGTTTCTGCAGCTGTTCAATGAGGGATGTGATTTCAGGATCTGGCAGGGGGCTTTGAAACTGTGCTTTGATGGATCCTGAAAGGGTCTTGATGACGCGTGGCTTTTGATTCCCTCTGCGCTGCAAATAAGCGACGACAATAGCGAGCTTTTCCGCGGGTGACTTGGCGTTTGAGGCTTTGACGATGGGTATTTCTGTCACGTCAGCCGAACGACACACTCTGACTTTGTTCGCTTTTAGGTGTTGGATCAGGGGATCAAACCCTTTGTCTTTCGAGACGATATGGAAATAGGCTTCTGGTTCAGATTGCGCGAGCTGCCCTAGGTAATAAGCGATATGGAAGTCGAGGGCATTCGAGCCGCTCCCAGAGATCTTGATATAGCGAGCCCGCTCTCCCATTTGCTGGAGAACAGAAGCAATCTCGAAGCTCACTTTGCTCTGGGTGGCCCCCACAAATACGATGATCTTGAAGTGTTCAGCGTTCAATACTGAGATTGCTTCGGGTTGAACATTCTCATAGTCGATCAATACGTAATTTGTCTTCATGGCGTGTTGATGTAATTAACGTTGAATGACAACGTTATACCGCAGATCGACGACGTGAGAGCAGGTGGTGAGCGAATAGTTTGCTTCTATCGATTGCTAGAATCGCCATTGACAAATTCAATATTTGTCTGTATAATCAAGTATATAGATATCAAATCTAATGTTGATTATTAGATACGAGCAGCGAATCACTTTGTCTCAATTCTTGAGCTGCTCTCACGATCCTTCCCCATAAATTCCATTTCGACGGAGTCACCATGAATGCGCAGCCCGCGCTGGTGAGGCCTTGTTTCGTCTCCGAATTTGATTACCCGGTCACTATTTGGATGATTCGTATGGCGCTGAGCAATGCGTCTGCACTCAGACAAATCAATGATGGGATCTATTCGGAAGATGTTCGGCAACTCATCGGCATTTCACCCTTAGACGAGCCACTGAAGAGAAGCGCACTCAGAAAAGTGCTAAAGCTTCGGTTAGAGGAACTGGCACGTGACGATCGCGTGGAGGACACCGACCTTTTCAAGAATATTCGGATGTTGAGCCAGCTATTGGCGCTCAACACGATTGAAGAAAGCATATTTACCGTTATTGCTCTGAGTTATCACCACATCGTCTTTGGGTCTTTTTTCGATAGTGTGCGAATAGCGAGTGTGGACGGATTTATTCAACTCTTATCCGAGCTCTTAAGTGCCGACATTGCGAAAGTGCGCGATGCATTGAGCACTGATAGCAACCTGCTTCGGACGCGGATTCTGACGATCCAGAAAAGCGAAATAGGGCGAGGCGTCTGCGCGCTGTTACCGCAAGCACTCGTTGATTCGCTCATTCGGCCAGCCAAGGGAATTCAAGGATTGATGGGGGCATTTCTACAATGCGCTGAAGCACCTCTACTGACTGAAGCAGCTTTCCCACATCTATCCCGTGAAACAGAGCTCTTGTCGTCCTATTTGATCGGGGCGCGACGCGCTCGCGTTAGCGGGGTCAATTTGCTGATTACCGGGATACCGGGGACTGGGAAAACGCAGTATGTACGTTGGTTGGCTTCTCACTTAAAGCGTCCGTTGTACGAAGTGCGTGCAGTTAATGAGCGTGGTGAGGTTGTTGCAGGGTCTGACCGACTCGCATTCTTCCAGTTATCTCAGCATTTCCTGCAAAACAGCGATGCCTTGATTTTGTTTGATGAGATTGAAGATGTCTTTCCGACTGAGCCGTCCACCTTTTTTGCTCCAGATCAGCAACCTCGGTTCGGGAAGATGTTCATTAACCAACTTCTCGAGAGCAACCCGGTTCCCGCGATTTGGGTATCCAACGAGGTCGAGCAGATCGATAAAGCCTATCTCAGGCGATTCGATTTCTCATTTGAGATGGGGGTGCCGCCGATTGCTGTTCGTCGACGTATGTTGAGTCAATATCTGCGGCGCTTTCGAATCACCAATAGGTTGATGGATGAGTTGTCTCAACAAGAAGCGCTAACGCCTGCGCAGATCGAGAAAGCCGCAAAGATTCTGAGATATGCCGGCTTGCCCAAGGGGCAGCGTGAATCAACATTACGTCATGTCGTCGACAACAGCATGCTCTTACTCGAGCAGCGCAAAACAGAGGTGGCGGTTGAGCCCGGTGAGGAGTACTACCACATCACTTACCTCAATGCAGATTGTGATCTGGACGTTTTACGGCAACAGCTTAAGTCAGCCGACCATGTGCGAGGAGCATTCTGCTTTTATGGGCCGCCGGGTACGGGAAAGACAGCCTTCGCGCAATTTTTGGCGCGCGACGGCAAGCGCCGATTATTGACGCGTCGTGCATCCGATATTTTGAGTCCCTATGTCGGAGAGTCAGAGCAGAAGATTGCTGCGATGTTCGCGCAGGCCAAGGAAGAAGGGGCCATGCTGCTGCTCGATGAGGCTGATAGTTTTTTGGCTGAACGACGATCAGCACGTCAATCATGGGAGGTCACCGCGGTTAACGAGATGTTGGTGCAGATGGAGCGTTTTGAAGGATTATTTATCTGTTCAACGAATTTGATGGAGAGACTCGATGCGGCTTCATTACGACGATTCGCGCTCAAAATCAAATTTGATTATTTAAAGCCAGAGCAACGTTGGCAGCTGTTCTTGTCGCATCTCCCTAAGCGCTCATTGAGGCAAGAGAAGGAGATTCGGACGGCGCTTGATCGACTCTCGCGGCTGACGCCGGGTGACTTTGCGACGGTCCGCCGACGAGCCCAATTGTTCAATGAAACGCTCACCGCCGATCTGCTCTTGAGTCGTTTGAAGGAAGAGTGCACGAGCAAATCAGCCACACTGATTCGCCCGATCGGATTTGTTCAGTCGTAGTTTTCTGACGACGTTTTCAGCTACAGACAACGTCGTTTAGTGCCGCACGTGACCAGGCGACACGTTTTCTCACTGTAGCGATCCCTCTGTTTTTACTGTTGTGTCGTTGGCAATCGCCGGAAGGCCTTTGTCCGACCTCGCACGCCTATTGAAAGGAGTTTTACCATGGAAAACATCCCCACCACGTCTCATCCCAGCCCAATGATTTGGTTTGAATTGGGTCAGGTTGTCGCAAGCCCCGGGGCGCTCGATTTGCTTGATCGCTCGGCAACCAATGCCCTGGATCTGTTGGTGCGCCATCAGCATGGCGATTGGGGCTGCGTCCCGCCAGATGATGCCGAGGCAAACGTCCGTGCAGTCGAGCAAGGCTGCCGCATTTTGTCGAGTTATACCCTGAGTGGCAGTGAGCGACTTTGGATCATTACAGAGTCCGATCGTAGCGTTACGACCTTGCTGCTGCCCGACGAGTACTGAGCGCAGCGTTACCGTTTTCCATTCTCCATGCATACGGCCGAGCAAATTGCTCGGCCGTATGTGTTTGGGCGCGCTATAGCGAAAAGAACTTGGGATCTGCTATTGCGCCTTTCTGATCGCTGAAGGAGTCTCACATGTCACAAGAAAATAGCGGTCCTTTGACCGATGCTGTCGTCCGTCTGATTGGTGAGGATGGCAATGCGTTTGCCATTCTGGGTCAGGTTCGCCGCGCCATTTTGCGCAGCAACCATCCTGAGCTCGCTGACGACTTTATCCAGGAAGCAACGGCGGGTGATTACGATCACCTGCTGGCGACTTGTTTGCACTATGTCACGGTGGAATAGGGGAAATGACGATGAACCAGTCTATTCCTCAACGCCGGTCTCGGCGATCAAATCAAGACGTGCCGCCGACCACGACCTCGGCCCCCCGTGATCCGCTAGCGGATTACTTGATGAGCGCCGCCTGCGATGCGTCCGTGAAGCAATACCTCAATGCCGCCCTCGCGCCGAACACCCTCAACGCCTATGCGCAGGATCTGGCGCACTTTATGGCTTGGGGAGGCACGGTTCCGGCTAGCGCCGAGGTTTTGGCCCGTTATGTCGCTCAGCATGCCGCCAAGCTGGCCACCACAACCATCTCTCGCCATCTCGTCGCCATAGCGCGGGCCCATGCGGCCCAGGGCTTGCCGTCACCCACCACATCGCCCCTCGTGCGCGCCACCCTGCAAGGTGTGCGTCGCTCGCGCTTACACAAGGTCAGGCAGGTGGCGCCGCTCTTGCAGCGTGACATTGTGGCGATGGTGCGCGGGCTCAAAGGCGTGCAGGGCATACGTGATACGGCCCTGCTGTTGGTCGGGTTCGCCGGCGCCTTTCGGCGATCAGAGTTGGTGGCGCTCGATGTCGAGGACGTGCAGTGGGCCGACGAAGGAATGATCTTGCATTTGCGTCGAAGCAAGACGGATCAGGTCGGGCGCGGGCGGGCCGTTGCGATTCCGGCCGTGCGGGGACGCTTTTGTCCCTGTCGTGCGTTAAGGCGATGGTTGGAGGTCGCCAAACTCGAGAGTGGCCCACTGTTTCGACCACTCAATCGCTATCAGCATGTCTTGGGCAAGCGGTTGTCGTCGCAATGCGTGGCCAAGATTATCAAACACCGTGCGAGTGAAATTGGCTTGGACCCTTCGGTGCTATCGGGGCACAGCCTTCGGGCTGGATTTGTCACGGATGCTGCGCAGCGTGGTGCTTCTACGACGCGAATTCGCGACCAAACAGGGCATCAATCGGATGCGATGTTGCAGCGTTACATCCGCAACAGCCAGTTGTTCCAAAACAACCCCAATCTGACCATTTGGCAGACTAAGCAGTCGTCCCGCCGGGGGGAAGGATGATGATCCAAATGATCTGTAGTGCGCACGATCTGACGCGTGTGGCGGAGCGCTGGATCACTCTGGTTTCGGATCAGCCGATGAAGCGTTTTCCGGGGTTGCCTGAAAGGGCGTTGCCATTGCTTGGACTGATGGCCGCTGCCCTCGATGATGGGAAGCAAACAAATGGGGGAGAGCAGGCGCTTGAGCACTTTGTTCAGCGCCTGATGATACCCCTTCAACTGACACGCTTTGATCAGCTCATGGACGGTTTTCTGGGGGAGTCAAATGAGACGGTTTTGAGCCAGCGCTTGTGGGGCGCACCCAAACGGCGTGCTGTTGGACGGCTACGCTCCTTGTTGGAGGGTTTTGAAACCTTGGGCATCGGTCAGATCGACGATTTGGCGCGCTGGCACCGCGCTGGTGGACAAGCGGCGGCCTTGGCTGCGCGTTGTCACGGTTGGTCCACTCGTCAGTGTCAGTGGCTCATTTGGCGCTGTCTTCCTCGGGAGATTGTGCCAGCCGATGCCTTCCGTTTGGTTGCAGAGCGCGCATTGGACCGACGGTTGGCGCAGGATTGGTTGGTTAGCGCACGACATCAAATGGGATCGCTGATGTCTGAGATCAAGGTTTCGGAGACTGCAATTTGCGCCTTGGATGAACCAGGATGGATCTCGAGCTACGACCGTCCGGGGCTGCGAATCATTTTCTGGAACGGGTTGGTCGATCGTCTGCAGGCAATGTTTCCCGACACTGAGCTGGTCGGAGACGATACCGCCATGCTGCGTTATGCCGAAGGGGGCGTGCGTTGGTGCTGTTCAGATAATGGGGACAGAAAGCAGTTCTATCTGCATCAGTCGTCATGGATGGAGGGATATCACTTGCGACTGTCGGTACACGGCTCAAGTGAACAAGGCCAAGGACTGACTTCACCAGCGTTAGCGGAACTGGCGCGTCGGGGTTGGTTGTCGGGGAGCGATCGCTTGTTTGCCTTCTCGTGTGCCTTAACGACGACCAGTGTGATGCCGCCCCAGACGACACTCAGTAGCATCAATACGCATATCGAACGGGTGTTGGCGGAAGTTGTGGCGCAACTTGCGGTTTTACGGACTGTCCTTGGCCTAGGGACGATCGGTGACTGATTGCTCGATTCGTTCGCGCAAGGCCTTGCCGGCTTTGAAATGGGGGGAGCGCTTCGCCGGAACAGCAACCGGTTCCCCTGTTTTCGGGTTTCGTGCCTGACGCAGGGGGCGGTAGTTCAAATCGAAACTTCCAAATCCGCGAATCTCAATGCGATGTCCTGAGATGAGCGCATTCCCGATGCTTTCGAGAAGCTCTTTGACGGCGATTTTGCAGTCTTTGCTGAGCAATTGAGGGAAGCGTTGGGCTAGTTGGTTGATCAGTTCAGTTCGCGTCATGTCATTGATTTTAAGCGAATCAATGATGTGCGATGTGATTTTGATCACATGAAATCGAGAAATTCTGACTTGAAAAGGTCAGGCTCATTTTGTGAGCCTCAGTCGGCTCATCATGGCTGCACACACGAAGAGGAGTCTTGCCATGTTGAATCACCTGCAATCGTTGTTTAACCGCTTGGCCGGAATCGCTGAAGTTGAAGCTGAACGTCTGTTGCTATCGCAGCGTGTTTTTTCGACGTCGTCGCAGTTTGAACACCTTGAGGTGCCTGCGGTTTGGCGGCGCAAGCCGATGGTATTGCCGAGATAGTGAACGAATTTATTTGACAGTCAAATACGACAGTAATACTGTTTGAGTTAACTGTTAGATAAATAGGTCAAAAGATGCCAGACATGATGTCGTACAGCCTAGATGAGCTGTGTGCGTTGGTAGAGCTACCGAAGCGGACGGTTCGCTATTACATCCAAAGTGGATTACTGGATCGTCCTGACGGGTTTAATCGAGGGGCGCGTTATGGACAAGGACACATCGAGCGCTTGTTGTTTATTCGGAAATGGCAGCAAGCGGGTCTGTCTTTAGAGCGGATCGGGGAATTATTGGCAGAGCCGTCTGGGGCTATTCCGCCAGCACGGCAAAGGGGGCCTGGGACGATCGAAGTTTGGAGTCATCTGGTGATACGGGAGGGAATAGAGCTCCATGTTGAGCCAACGATATCCGGCCTCTCGCCAGAGCAATTGCGATTGTTTCTGCGTCGGGTTCAGGCGGCCTGCGACGACATCGAGCAACAAAATCAAGAACGAAAGGACGAGCAATGAAACACGATGCGATTGGGATGATGGGCGCAGATCAGGCAAAGCAAATTGCCCTTAAGCACGTGAAGGCGGAGGTCAGGCTGGCCGGTTTGTTTGCTGAGACAAAGCTAGAGCAAACCTATCAAAACGACACGTCAAGCAACATCGAAGTCGTCTATACGTTTCCTTTGCCGGTCGATGGGGTGCTGCTCAATTTTGAGGTGGCACTTAACGGGACGCCATATCGTGGGCAGGTGGTGGCGCGCTCGCAGGCGGAGACGGCTTATGAGGCGTCAATCACTGAAGGGAATGCAGCATTTCGTTTGCAGGAACTGCAAAGTGGCTTGTATTCGGTTTCCTTGGGCAACATTAAGGCCGGGGAAGAGGTCGTCATCCGTCTGATGTGGGCGGAAATGTTGCCCTGGAGTGGATCCTCCATTCGTTATCGGCTGCCAACGACGCTGGCTCCCCGCTATGGGATACCCGCCCACTTGGAGCCTTGGCAGCGCCCGACATCTGATTTGGCCGTCGACTATCCGCTCGAGGTGAAGCTCACGCTCGTCGGCGACCTATCGAAGGCCAAAATCTCGAGTCCTTCCCATTCGATCGGCGTAACAGTAGGCAATCAAGGGCTTGAAGTTGAGGTGTCACATGGTGGTTATATGGATCGTGATTTCATTCTTGAAGTCAAGCCAGAGGGGATAACCTCGATGGGGATCCTGGCGGATTCGGACAAGGAATCGGTCGTGGCGCTGAACTTTATGCCGCCGGCTTTCTCGACGGACGCTGATACTTATGTCCCTCGGCGGGCCGTGATCGTGCTGGACTGCTCTGGCTCGATGGCTGGTGACAGCATGGATTTGGCTAAAGAGGGCGTGATTTTGACCCTGCTCAACCTCCGGCCAGAAGATCAGTTTGCAATTGTCGCGTTCGGAGATCGCTATCAATGTTTCGACGAGAAGCTCCTACCGGCAAGTCGGAAGAACATCAGTTTGGCCAAAGAGTTTGTAAGTCGCTTGGGGGGGATGGGTGGAACGGAAATGGGGGCAGCACTCAAGCGCGCCCTACAGTTCGCAAAATCACCGAGTGGCGAAAAGCTGAGCGGTCTCGATATTCTGTTGCTGACTGATGGTGAAGCTTGGAACCTTGACCAAGTTGCTGAGCGCGCCCAGCGAGAGGGGCATCGTATATTTTGCGTTGGGGTTGGGGCGGCCGTTGCCGAAGATATCGTCCGGATGCTGGCTGATCGCACGGGGGGGGCATGCGAACTGGTTTCGCCAAACGAGGCGATGGCCCAACGTGTAGAGCGTCATTTTGCGCGGATAAGGCAGCCGCGAATTGTCGACGTTTCGGTGAACTTTGGCGCTCCTGTCACTTGGGAGTCCCGGTCGAGTCGTGCCGTATTTGCAGGTGAGTCGTTGTCACTGTTTGCTGTTGCCGATGAAGAACTTACATCACCGATTGAGGCAACGTTGCGCTACGCCAGCGGCGAGACGATGCACTGCGCGATTGATCTCAGGACCAATGAATCGCTGGCCCCGACCTTGTTGCATATGGCGGCGCAGCAAAAGTTGATTTCGCTCCCTGAGGAAGCGCGCAGCGACTGGGCAATTCGCTATCAATTGCTTTCTGATCAGACGGACTATCTGATTCAGGTTGTTCGTGCAGAAAACGATCGTACAGATGATCTTCCTGGGCTTCAGATTGTCCCCCAAATGTTGGCTGCGGGCTGGGGAGGGAGTAGTACGCTTCAATTCTCACCGGATCAGGTCTTGTACTGCCGAAATACTGCCAGTATGGATTTCGATATTCCTGCCGTTGTTAGGCGTTGTCCTCCAAAACATCGGATTGCGCAAAATCATTCAACTGAACTTGGGCCACTGGTCCAGGTATTGAACAAACGTGCGAATGCGCTGATCCGCTCGTCCTTGCCGCTCTCTATCGACGAACTCAAGCGTATCGGTCTACCTTCCGCCGTGTTGGGAGTTTTTGAGCGCTTGCTACGGCAAGGAGTCAGCGAGCAGACAATTTGCAGAGCCTTTTTGATGGCCCTTTCTGAACACGAATTGGGACAACAGTTAAGCGATCGTTTCAAGAAGAAATTGGCGAAAGCTCCTGTCGTTGTGGCAGTGGCCGATGCCTTGTTGATTGAGATGACTGAGATGCTTGATGACATTCAGGTCGGTCTATTGGCGAATGACCGCTATTCAATCCCGGCATTTCTACGCCACCAAGCGGACTAATTCGGTCGATTGCTAGTCGCGTAGCGATGGTGAGGCTCATCTATTGAGCCTCCTTCAACCTAAACTAACGCACTTGATGTTCAGAGAAATTTGAACTTCAGGTGCGTTATTTGATTGGGGGAAGATGATGCTAGGCGCGATTATTGGAGACGTCGTTGGGTCGGTTTATGAGTTTGATAATCACCGATCGAAATGTTTTGAGCCATTCTTCCACTCTGAGTCTTTCTATACCGACGATACAATCTGTACCGTTGCGGTGGCTGATGCCCTGGTTCACGGCCGTCATCCCGCACATGCGCTCAAAGAATGGGGAACCCGTTATTGGGATAACGGTGGATGGGGGCGTAGCTTTGCAATGTGGTTAGGCTCCGATTCGCTTGAACCTTACAACAGTTACGGGAATGGTGCGGGTATGCGGGTCAGTAGTGCTGCATTTCTAGCCACTTCCTTAGTGGAAGCACTTGAATATTCGGATCATGTCACTGCGGTGACACACAACCATCCTGAGGGGATGAAAGGGGCTAGGGCAACGACGCATGCGATTTGGCTTTCGCTGCACGATTCCCCGGTCGAAGAGATTCGTTCGGAGATCGCACAGACCTACGGCTACAACCTTAGTCGCACCATCGATGAAATCCGCCCAACGTACCGCTTTAACGAAAGTAGTCAGGGTACCGTTCCCGAAGCCATTATCTGTGCGCTCAGTGCACAGAGCTACGAAGATGCAATTCGGAATGCAATTTCGATCGGTGGTGACTCCGATACGCTTGCAACCATTTGTGGTCCGATTGCTGAAGCGCGATTCGGCTTGCCGGGGGCCATGGTGCAACATGTGTGCAATCAATTGCCGACCGACATCAAAGAGGTCATGGCTGCGACGTACGCACTGGCACTTCGTCGGCAGGCATCGCGAGATGGCGTCAGTCAGCGATGGCTCGATAGTGCGGGTTCGGTATATGGGGGCCTTCAGGGACTAAGCTAACGAATCGCAATTCCGCTGGGAGCAAGACACCACGCATCATCCGTGGGTGGTGCAAAAATTGACGAACGACTAAGATTTCCCCTATCAAAACTCCAAGAGCCTTGGTTGATCAAGGTTCTGCTTGTAAAGGGAATATCGTGAACCAGACGGAGCGCTTCTATAAAATCGATCAGTTGTTGAACGAGCGCGTCGTCGTTTCGTTTCAAGAGCTGCTCGACAATCTCGAGGTTTCCCGTGCCACGCTGAAGCGAGACCTGCAGTATTTGCGGGATCGCTTAAATGCACCGATTGTTTTTGATCGTGATGCGGGGGGGTATCGCTTCGACAAGGTATCTCCACAAGTCGGCGGACAGTATGAGCTCCCCGGGCTGTGGTTTTCAGCAGAAGAAATTCACGCACTTCTGACGATGCAACATTTGCTTGCCAATCTAGATACGGGTGGCTTGCTGGGACCGCATATCAAGCCGCTTTTGTCCCGCCTTACTGCTTTGATCGGGGTTGCTGATAATCCTGCGGAAGAGGTGGTAAAGCGAATCAAAATTCAGACAGTCGGTTCGCGCACGGTCCATCTCGAGAATTTCCAGGTTGTGGGTTCTGCCTTATTGCGACGAAAGCGCTTAATGATCGATTACTACGCACGCGGTAACGATGAAACGACACGTCGCGAAGTCTCACCGCAGCGCCTGATCCATTATCGCGATAATTGGTATCTCGACGCTTGGTGCCATTTGCGGAATGGGCTGCGCAGCTTCTCTGTAGATGCAATTAAGCGGGTTGAGATGCTTGATGTACCCGCCAAAGATGTTGCAGAAGCGACTTTGGATGAGGTTCTTGGCTCAGGATATGGGATTTTTTCTGGGAAAGACGTCAGATGGGCAACCTTGCGTTTTACCCCTGAGCGCGCTCGCTGGGTCGCAACCGAAAAGTGGCACCCAGGTCAAGTTGGAAAACTCTGTGACGACGGTTCATACGAACTCAAACTGCCGTATAGCAACGATCCGGAGTTGCTGATGGATATTTTGAAGTACGGATCCGACTGCCACATTATCGAACCTGTCGAGTTGCAGACGCGCGTCAAAGCTGAAATTGCCAAGATGGCCGAGCAATACTAAGGGAACGGTGGTGCGACGTATGATCTGTTAGGATGAGTCACGTTGGCTGGCTTCGTCGAATCGACAAAGAATGAGACTATGAAGAACATCAAAGAGCGTCTAGATAATGGCTTGCATCCTAAGCATTTTGCAGCAGGAGACTGCTATCAGACGAGTCCGGTCCTGACGTATGTTGCCAAAAGCTTGCAAGAAAAAGCGCTCTCTTTTTTCTTTCGCTATCCCTTGGAAGGGCTAAAGACGTCGGGGATTTATCGACCTGACTTTTTGATTTTTGATGGTCATGGTCGATTTGTTTTGTGGGTCTTCCATGAGTTTGCGGATCAGGAAGCCGAAGCGGATTCTATAGATCCTGAAGCGCGTGAATGGCTGACCTATAACGGTTTCGAAGAAGGAAAGAGCGTCCTGTTTACGGGTTACAAAGCAGCTGAGATTCCAGTTGAAGAGATCGATACGATTGTGTCGCGCATCGAACATGACTTTAAGCATCTAGTAGTCCATTGAATATGTTGCTTGACTTAGGGGTTCGTTGCTCCTAAAGTAAAAACGCGCCGATTTGAGTTCAGCTTGCGGGCGCGTAATAAATGCAGCTAAAGCGAGGGAACCCGCCTTAGCTAAAGCTGAGCGGGTTTTTTCATTTTGGAGATGGGATACCGAGTTCATGCGATCGACCTGAAAAGTCAAAACGAGCTTACGTCTAGGTGATAGCCGAATTGCGTCTGCAGTTTGCACACCTTGGCTCGTTCTTTTTCTTTTAAGGAGATTGTTATGCAACAAGACAAACAAGGGAGTCGTCGCGTCGGATTGGGGCACGGTTGGGAAGATTCTCAAAGCGAATCGAGCTCTGATTCTCAAGTTGTCCGTGTCCGTACAGGAAAGTTGATCACGACGGGGCGGCTGATTGGGGAGCGGCAACAACCGAGAGCTTTTGTCTGGATTGACGAGGCCGCCAACGATCCGAAGCGAGATCTCGTGATCTGTCCCGATTTCCATGGGACTTGGCTTTGGGAAAACGGAAAAGAGAGTTCGCTGGAGATTGCGTTTCCAGAGCGCAAAGAAATTCAGCGCCTCGTTCGGAGATTTGACCATTGGCTGAAATTTTTCGAGACGCACTGGAATCCGAAACTGCCCCAACGATTCTTCTGGGCGCGGTTTCACGAAGAAGGGCTGGCCCTGGCTAGGCAACTTCAAGGGCTAGCAATCGATCAAGCCGTCGTTCGGTACTGGCGTCCGGCGCAGGATCCGCGGAGTGGTTCTGAACGCGATATTTCGTTGTAGAAGTTTTTCGGGAGGGGGAACCCTCCCGGTCGCCGATTTATGGACCACTTGCAGGGCGACTCAATAATGCTGCTAAAGCGTCGCCTGCCTCTCCACCCCGGAGGCTCCGCGATCGCCGGAGATATCGGGGAAATGGAGAGTCATCATGTTGAGAAACGAATGGAAGTTTGAGTACACGGCCGCCCGCATTGCCAAGGCACGAGATTGGGAGCGAGGAGGGCAAATTGTCATATGCAACGACCTGCAAAAAGATCAGCAAGAAGTCTATGACGAGCTCGCTGAGCACGCAGCTCAGTTGGCGAGCTTTGACGCATGGCCACACCCCGAAGATCGTCTCCAGCTCGAAGCTGAAGATTGGCAGTTTGTCTTTGGTACTGACGCGCAATAGCCCTGTATTTAGTTATCTGGGATTTGCCCACCTCAAGGGCATGGCGATTTATCCGACTTGCTGGCCAGCCATTTTGGCAAACAGCTAAAAAGGAGAGAAGGATGAAACTCGATCAATATCGTGTGGCTGGACCCTTGGTATCTCACCACGGGGGGCAGCAGCGCCCTAGAGCAAAGCGACGTTTTCTGCGTAGACCTTGGGTCTTGCAGATTCTCAATTACAAAACTGGCACCGGCCAGTTTTCGGAAACTGTTCAGCTTTCGAACGGCACACGGGTGACGCATTCCTTTGCTTGGGCGACTGGAATGGGATGCCTCTTATATGAGTCTTCTTACCGTCGCCAATTCAATGAGCCAGTTCCAACATGGCTTGTTATTGAGCATCCCTACATCCGAGCCTGTCTGCTCAAACTTGCCGTCGAAAAAGATCGTCGCTTGCCAGTCAGTAAGCCTCATTCTAGAAGGATGGCCTCATGAACCGCCGTGAATTCCTGGCCTCACTTTTATCGCTAGGTGGTAGTTTCTGCTTGCCGATTGAAGGAATTGCAGCAGCCTCTGAGCAGGAGATTAGTAAGACTTGGGAGGAACTCCTGTCTTCGCCTGTCGTGTTTTATGTTCGTGAATTTGGCACGCTGACTACCGATCCCACGTACGATTCTTGGCCCAGTTCGAGAGGAGAGGTCTATGAGATTCAGGGGCCGTGCAATCGTTCTGATCTCGAGGCTTTGGCGATCGACAATCACCGGGTACGCGGGATTATCGAAGATACCTTGTATGAGGCTGAACTCGCTTCAATCGATGCGCTCGATGAAGAGCAATTGTCAGACTTAATCTGCCGAGTTGCGGACTGGGTGAGCGGTTCTCCTGATGAACGTGACGCTGAGTACGTCACGCTTTCGGGACGGGATGGGCAAGGGGCTGCGCTTTGGTATTTCCGCGATCAGTTTGAATATTGCGATGAGTTCAACATCGTGATCGCCGAGGGGGATTGTCCCGGATCAAGCTATTTTGGGGCCGAGTTACGTATGCCTCTTGAGGCCGCCAATAATTTGGCGGTCGCTTTAGGTGTTCCGATTCAATTTCAATGGTTGGGGTTCTGACATGCACGGCCTAGAGATCATCTCCCGTATCAACGATCAAGGGCGACCATCGCCACATCCATTGCGCCTACATCCGAGGGTTTATGCGCTACGCCAAGCTATCCGCGGCTTGCTGGTCAGTGGCGAATACATGGCCTGGCTTTACCACTGTTTGTACAAGTATGCAGATCAGTTCGTTGAGCGTCCTGACTATCATCCCAATGATGGATGGGATGATCTGGAGGCCCTGCAACAAGTCGCGCTAGGAGATCGAATGGCGATGGAAATTCGAGAGCAGATTTGCGGCGGAATTTGAAGCAAACGATTTCCCGTAGCGTGAGGTTGTCGCTCATATTCTCTTGGGATGGTAGATTGCTGCCTTTCCCCTCTGATGGAGCGTTTCCGTGGCCCTGATTTCGCCTACCTACATCCCCTCAATCCGAACGGATGCTGGTTGGTACCGGGAAATCGATGTTTTAGATCGCTTGAAACAATCTTTGCCGGACGACTTTGAAATTTTTCACAGCGTTTCTTGGCACAGCATCCATCAGGGGCATGATCGCCACGGGGAAATTGACGTTGTCGTGTTAGGACCGACTGGAAATCTGCTGTTAATAGAAGTCAAAGCGGGTGATGTCATTCTGAGAGACGGCGAAATCTTTAAGCTCTACACAGGACGAGAGCACGATGTTGGCCGCCAATGTCGCGTTCAGTTCGCTTCAATGGTAAATCGACTTCAGGAAGCTGGCCTGCATCCCTTCGTCACGAACTGTTTAGTCCTTCCCGATTACAAGATTCAGCAGAGTAAAGTCATCGCATTTCCTCGTGATCGAATTATTGATGCGGATGACTATGACACCCTAGGGACCCAGGTGAAGGCATTTTTGTCATCGGGCCAAGGGGACAGCAACGTCGATGCTTGTCGGCGCTTCTTAAATAACGAGTTTCGCGTTTCCACCAAGCTCTCAGTTCTCCGTGATCAAGTTCAGGCAACGACTGAGCGTCTCTCAGATGGGTTGGCTACTTGGGTGCCGCGGATTGATGCGCCGTCAAAAACGGTGAGAATTCAAGCGACAGCAGGCTCGGGAAAAACACAATTAGCTGTTCGACTGCTGGATGATGCTGCGGCGCAAGGAAAGAGCGCGCTATACGTGTGCTTTAATCGTTCGCTCGCTGACTTTATGGGGCAGGTCGGATCGACTAAGGCCAATATCGTCAATTATCACGATATGTGCGTCGAACATTTCCGGCGTTATCACAGCGAGCCCGATTTCAGTGATCCGGAGGTTTTTCAGAGGATTGTTGAAACATATCGACAAGACAGCGAGAGCTTTTCGGGGCGTTATGACCTGGTCGTCATCGATGAAGGGCAGGATTTCGAGTCCGGATGGGTAGAGACCCTGTTGCCACAGCTGAAGGACGATGGGTGGCTCTACTTAATGGAAGATCCTGATCAGCAGTTATATGAACGGGAAGGGTTTGATTTGCCCGACGCTGTGGTTGTTCGTTGTTTCGATAACTTCCGAACACCGAAAGCGATTTGTCAGGCGATTGATGCCTTTTCGTTAGCATCGCAGCCCATTCAGAGTCGTGGGTTTTACGTTGGCGATGTCCCCGGGTTTCATGTGTACCAGTCCGAAAGCGATCTTCTGCATAAGACTGCGGCAGTGATCGACGGCCTGCTTTCGAGGGGCTACGCGATCGAAGACATCGTCGTGCTAACGGGGCGGGGCGTAAAGAAATCGGTTGTTCTGAAGCAAGATCGTATCGGTGCTTATTCCACCCGTCGCTTTACTGGAAAGTACTCTACCAAGTCTGGTTTACCAGAGTGGACCGAGGGTGACCTTCTCGTGGAGTCTGTTTATCGCTACAAGGGGCAGTCAGCGCCTGTTGTGGTGATGACAGAGGTCGATTTCGCGGAGATTAGCCCGTTAGAACGCAGAAAGCTGTTCGTCGGTTTGACGCGCGCTACGATGACCGCTGAGATCGTGATGACTCCACAAGCCGAGCAGTGTTTTGCTTCCAGACTGTCAGGCGGCTGAAACGAGTTCAACGGCGACCTTCTCTGGCTCAATTTCGATGCCTGCTTGTTCAAGAATCCACTTTTCAATGCGCGTATGCCACATTCTGAGCAAATCGAGTGGGCGCTGGCGATAGTGTTTTTCGGCTAGTGCGCTCGGTTTGTGCCCCATGATTTGGGCACTAATGCCAACCGGACACTCGACCCACTCCGCGAGTGTCCCAAAAGAACGACGGAGTCCATGGAGCGTGAGTGGCGGGAGTCCCGCCGCTACAATTGCTCGGTTATGCCCAATTCTGGGTTCAACCATGCGTCCAGACTCCGACGTTTTGCTCGAAAAGACCCATTCAGAGGGTTTCCAATTGATTAAATCATTGGGGATTTTCTTGCCATGCAGGATTCGATAGGCCGGGGGCGGGGTATTGTTATCCGCTTGAAGGGCAAGAAGTAGATGCTCGACATAAGGGGTGATCGGAATCGTCCGCTCACCCTCGACCTTATCTTTGATAATCATCGAGTGCCACCGAAGATCGACATTGCTCCACTTCAAGCTAGCTAACTCTTCGCGACGAGCTCCTGTGAGTAGCAGAATCTGTAGGTAACTCGAAACAACGGGGTTGGACAGCTTTTGCACCTCTTGAAACCAAGATTTCAGCTGCTCTCGCTGCAGGCAGTCTGTTTTAGGTTTGCTCTTGGGGATGCGATTCTTGATGACTCGTGCACTGCACGCATCAAGGTGAACTAATTCTGCATATTGCTTCTGCTCGCTACACCAGTTTAAAAATGCGCGCAGTTTCCGGAAGCAATTAGCAACAAACGTTGGGCGATCCGATACGCTGGTTTCAAGCCACTCTTTAACCTGATCAGACGTGAGTTCGCTCAGGCGCAACGCCATGAGCGGGAAGAGGGGTCCTAGGGTACGCTTGCCTAGAACGGCTTGTTGGTGTCCCCGAATGTGTGACGCACTCCAGAGGTTCTGATGAGTTTCGACATAGTCATCCCACGCTTGTTGAACAGTCGTTGCTTGTTTTGCATCTCGTTCTTTTGCTCGATTGATTGTTGAGATGCGTTCTGCTTTTTCTGTGCGGGGATCAATGCCTTTGTCGATTAGTCCTTGAAGGCGCCTTGCTTCTTGTCGAGCTCCTGGATGAGTCGGATCGGCGTTATCGATCAACCAGATCCGAACATCCCCGATTTTGATACGGATGACTTGTCCGAGCAGCTTGCTCTGAAAGATGAAGACTTTGGCTCCTGGAGTGATGCGTACCCCTAAGCCGGGGGAGTCAGCATCCCAAAGAAAGGCTAGCTTCTTACCTTCCGGAAGTGCGAAGTCACGAATTTTTCCAGGAGTGAGTCTCTGTTTCGACATGAGCAGTAAGTGCAGGGTGAAATTCTGTGTACTCCCAGTGTACTCGGATTTTAAGAATTTCAATCAACCTGCTTCAATAAATTCAAACGATAGTTTTATCGTAATTTATTGAAATTAAAGCAAACATGCTTTCCGTTCAACCCCGATCAATCCGGCTCAATGTGCTCGAAAAAATTCTTCTAAGCAGCAGGTCGGGGGTTCGAGTCCCTCCGGGCACGCCAGACTGTTCTGGCGATCTTCCTTGACTTGGTTTTTGCTTGACGTCCCTGCGTTTGCCACAAATTTCGGGATTTCTATTTGGCATTAAATGTTGGCTGGAGCCGTTGTCTCAGGCAAAATCAGATTTTTATCTTTGTATGTGATGCCGCTTCAGGGAAGTCGGTAACGAGGACTAACAAATGATTTTGGTGACAGG
>Ga0316604_10000190_pt1 | contig 93835 bp, 73 predicted proteins | sample OWC_soil_day20_C_FD_207650 | JGI IMG/M metagenome (GOLD analysis project Ga0316604, IMG submission 207650) | Wetland soil microbial communities from Old Woman Creek delta, Ohio, United States - OWC_soil_day20_CT | ecosystem: Environmental > Terrestrial > Soil > Wetlands | place: USA: Ohio... | reverse complement strand
CCGTTCCCTTCTTCATGCTGGCCGGCGAGTTCATGAACGCTGGCGGCATGACGCGGCGCATCATCACCATGGCCATGGCCTGGGTCGGCCACATCCGCGGTGGCCTGGGCTATGTCGCGGTGATGGCGGCGATCGTCATGGCTTCGCTGTCGGGGTCGGCGGTCGCCGACACCGCGGCGCTCGCTTCGGTGTTGGTGCCGATGATGCGCAAGGCCGGCTACGACGTCAATCGTTCGTGCGGCCTGATCTCCTGCGGCGGCATCATCGCGCCGGTCATTCCGCCGTCGATCGGCTTCATCCTGTTCGGCGTCACCGGCGGCGTCTCGATCACCAAGCTATTCATCGCCGGCATCGTTCCGGGGGTCATGATGGGTCTGGCGATCATGCTCGCCTGGCACTGGTGCACCAAGCACGACGACATGAAAGTCGAGCCCAAGTTCACCTTCAGGCAGCGTCTCAAGGAGACGCGCGACGCGGCCTGGGCGCTGGTGCTGCCGGTGGTGATCATCGGCGGACTCAAGGTCGGCATGTTTACGCCGACCGAAGCGGCGGTCGTCGCTGCGGCGTATTCGATGATCGCCGGCCTGTTCATCTACCGCGAGATCAAGTTCAAGGAAATGTTCGGGCTGTTCCTGCGCGCCGCGGAAACGACCGGGGTGATCATGTTCCTGGTCGCCGCGGCAGGGGTGTCTGCCTGGCTGATCACCGCCGCCGACATCCCGGCACAGCTCGCCGAAATGGTCGCGCCGTTCATGGGCAACAAGATGTTGATGACCTTCGTGCTGATGATGCTGGTGCTGATCGTCGGCACCGCGCTCGACATGACGCCGACGATCCTGATCATGACGCCGGTGCTGATGCCGGTGTTGAAGCAGGCAGGGATCGATCCGGTCTACTTCGGCGTGTTGTTCATCATGAACAACGCCATCGGTCTGGTGACGCCGCCGGTCGGCACGGTGCTCAATGTCGTCTGCGGCGTCGCGCGAATTCCGATGAGCGGCGCCATCCGCGGCGTCATCCCGTTCATGATCGCGCAGACCATCGTGATGTTCCTGCTGGTGGTCTTCCCCGAGATCGTCATGCTGCCGCTCAAGTGGATGACGCACTGATCCTTGGCGACAACGGCGGGCCAAGGTCCGCCGTTTTTCTGTCTGTTTTTCCTGACTGACCCGGAGGTATTTTCTTGAAAGTCACCAAACTGACGACCTATCGTCTGGCGCCGCGCTGGATGTTCCTCAAGATCGAAACCGACGAGGGCGTTAGCGGCTGGGGCGAACCCGTAATCGAAGGCCGCGCGCGCAGCGTCGAGGCGGCGGTCAATGAATTGTCAGCCTACGTCGTCGGCCAGGATCCGTCGCGAATCAACGACCTCTGGCAAACCATGTACCGCGGCGGCTTCTACCGCGGCGGCCCGATCCTGATGAGCGCCATTGCCGGCATCGACCAGGCGCTCTGGGACATCAAGGGCAAGGTGCTGGGGACGCCGGTCTACCAATTGCTCGGCGGCCTGGTTCGCGACAAGATGAAGATGTACAGCTGGGTCGGCGGCGACCGCCCGTCCGACGTGATCGCCAATATCAGGACGCTGCAGGCAATCGGCTTTGATACCTTCAAGCTCAACGGCTGCGAGGAAATGGCGCTGATCGACAACAGCCAGACCGTCGATGCGGCAGTCGCCGTCGTTGCGGAAATCCGCGAGACTTTCGGCAACCGCATCGAATTCGGCCTCGATTTCCACGGCCGCGTCGCCGCGCCGATGGCGCGCATCCTGATCAAGGAACTCGAGCCCTATCGCCCGCTGTTCATCGAAGAGCCGGTGCTCGCCGAACAGGCCGAATACTATCCGCGCCTCGCCGAAATGACGCACATCCCGATCGCCGCCGGCGAACGCATGTTCTCGCGCTTCGACTTCAAGCGAGTCTTCGCTGCCGGCGGCATTTCGATTGCCCAGCCCGATCTGTCACACGCCGGCGGAATCACCGAATGCGTCAAGATCGCCGCCATGGCCGAAGCCTACGACATCGGCTTCGCGCCGCACTGCCCGCTCGGGCCGTTGGCGCTGGCCTCGTGCCTGCACGTCGACTTCGTCTCGCGCAACGCCGTGTTCCAGGAACAAAGCATGGGAATCCACTACAACCAGGGCGCCGAGCTGATGGATTACGTGCTCAACAAGGACGACTTTGCGTTCCACGACGGCTACATGCTGCCGCCGACCAAGCCGGGACTTGGCGTCGAGGTTGACGAGAATCTGGTGATCGAACGCAGCAAGAACGCACCGGACTGGCGAAATCCGGTCTGGCGCCACGCCGACGGCGCCGTCGCCGAGTGGTAGTCAACCTGAAAAAACTCAGCGCTTTAGACACGGAGAACACAGAGACACGGAGGGCACAGAGAAAACTAGAGCCCCCCCATACGGTAACTTTTTTTAGCGCTCTGCCCCGCAGGGATTTGCTTCGCGGCATGTTCTCCGTGTCAAATGCGGTTTCACGAGGCCTCAACGCAATAGCGTGTCAGAGCTGAAACGCCAGCCACAGCAGCAGGCCTTCGGCGAGTTCGTGCGCCACCCCCGGCGCATGAGCGACGTAGGGCGCGCATTCCTGCCGGCGAGCCTCGACCCACGACGAGAAGCCGCGTACCGCCTTGCGGTCGTAGAAGGCGACCATCATCTCGTAGTTGAGGAACAGGCTGCGTCCGTCGAGATTGGCCGATCCAACCAGCGCGAAATCGTCGTCGATCAGCACCGCCTTGGCGTGAATCATTCGCGGATGCAGCCAGATCCGGGCGCCGGCTGTCACCAGGTCGCGCAATGAGCGGTGACGAACGAAATCGGCGAGGCGATGATTAGACCTGGCCGGCAACACCAGATCAACCTCGATGCCGCGGCGCGCTGCCAGCGACAAGGCGGTGAGCAAGGCCGTATCGGGTACGAAATAAGGCGTCACCGCAAGGATTCGCCGTTGCGACGTGAAGCAGCCAGAAACGAGCAGCGTAAATATGGTGTCGTCGGGCCGATCGGGGCCGCTGGCGACCAGTTGCGCCAGCGCCTTGACACCTGGCGCCGGCGCCTCAAAAACCCGCGACGCGGCAGGCACCGGGCGCTCACCGGCCAACGCCCAATCCTGCTCGAACTGTTGCTGCGCCTGCCCGGCAACGCCGCCGTCGAGATCGAAAGAGAGGTCGATCCATGGGCTGCTGCCCAGAATCGGACGCGGATCGCCCTCGAAGTACTCGGCCGACAGATTGCGGCCGCCACACCACAAATGCCACTCGTCGGCGATCGCCATCTTGCGGTGGTTGCGCAGGTTGGTACGACCGCGCTTGGGCGATCGGAACGGCGGAACAAAGCGCCGCACGTCGACGCCCGCTTCGGCCAGACCCTTGAGGTCGGGATAACCGCCCAGATAGATGCCGATGCCGTCAATCAACAAACGCACCCTGACCCCGGCGCGCGCCTTCTCCTTGAGCAACTCGGCAATTTCGTCGCCGAGCACGTCGCGACCGAAAATGAAGGTCGACACTTCGAGCGTCCGGCTGGCGCCGGCGATGACGCGGCGCAGCGCAAGCAGCGCCTGCGTCCCGTCTTCATGAATGCACAACGCGCTGTAGGCCACCCGGTCGGGCAAGCCCATGGCCATTCCCAGTTGCTGCGCGCGTGCCGCCGGACCGTAGGTCGCCGCTACCGCCGCCCGCCGCGCGCCTTGCGCCGGATTGGGCGGAACCACCTTGCGACTGCCGAAGGCAAGATAGAGCGGCAGGGTAAGATAAGGCACCAGCAGAATTCCCAACACCCAGGCGATCGCCGCCGACGGGTGACGGCGCTGGTGCAGCGAGTGCGACGCCGCGACGTAAATGACCAGCCCGACCGCGACCGCCAGAGCATCGATCATCTCCCAGTTACGCCCGATCAGCGCGACAAAATCACTCATCGCGCATCTTCGCAATCGATCTGGGGCGGGACTTCGCTGTAGCACGACGCCAGCCGGCGCGCAGCGCCAAGCCGCCGAGCAGCAGCAGAGCCGCAGCGTACGCCGCCACCGCATAGTCCGAACGTAGCGGCGTCATTTCAGGTGACGCAGGATCCTTGAGATCGGCAGGAAAGGGTCGCGGACCGACCGGAATGATCTGCCTTTGCGCCGGATCCCTGGGTAGCCGACTGCGGTATTCGTCGACACTGGTCACCGGATAGCGGCCCCAGGCGCGACTCGACGGCAGCTGCGGAATTCGCAACAGCAGAATTTCGTCGACGTCCTGTTTGAGCAGTTCCTCATAAGGCGTCAGTTGGCGCGTAGACTCGCCGCTGACCAGTTGCAGCAGATCGGCACCGGCCTGCTCGAAGGCCAGCGCCGGAAAGAGCCGCGTCTGGTCCTCGGTAAAGTAATCGAAGATCGCTTTGCCCTTACTCAGACTGCCGCTACTGAGCGCCGCCGTCGGCAACCCGGCAATCGCCTTGAGCCAGCTGATCGGCCCGAGTGCCGGGACCTGCCAGCCGATCGTACGCAGCGTCGACACGCTGATCCCGGTGCAGTTGGCGGCCGCGTGCTGATAGACGAACTGGTGCCGGTAGAACTGGTTGAACACCCGCGCCAAAGCCGAGGAAAGATGCGCCACAGTACGTTCGTCGCGCAACGTCGCGACCAGCATATAGGAGGGACGATACCAAGCCTGGCCGCTGTTGAGGTCGGCGAGATAACTGTCAAGCGGCAGCATCGCCGCGATGATGCCTTTTTCGCTTTCCACATCGAGCGTGTAGTAATTGGCGATCAAGCAGTCGTGCATCTGCCCCTGCTCGCCGACGCGACCGGTGAGCAGACCGAAATGACCGGCATGCGCTTCGTCATCGTCGCCCTGCGCGCCGTTGAGCATGATGCCGAGCAGCGCTCGACCGGCGCGCCGTTGCCTCGCCGCCGGATCACGCTGCCAAATCAGGCGCGTCGAAAAATCGCTCTGCGCACCGCCGTCAGGCTCGCTGCGAACGAAATCGCGCAGCGCTTGCGGGCTGGCCGCGAGGGGCTGCAACGGCGCCGCCGGGTCAAGCCTGAAATCGGCAGGCCAGATGCTTCTCGCGACGAAACCAGTCCCCCCTGGCGCCATGACCCCGCGCAGGCGCAGTTCGCGGCGGCTCAAAAAGGCCTTACTTTTTTCATCGTACCAGGAGCGGTTTGACGCCAGACGCGGCGCCAGCGAAAACTCGATCGTCGCGCCAGACGTATGCAACTGCTTGCCGCAGGGATCGAGCCGCGCCGCATCGATCACTTGCGGCGATCCGACCCATACCAGCGCGGGATAATCGCGCGCCGACCCGGGCGGGGTGCGCGAATTCCAGCGCTGCAGATCATCGACCGCGCGCAACGAGGAATCGAAACCGGCCAGCGGCAGTCCTGGCCGGGGAACGGCGATGCTTTCGTGGCGAAAGAACCACAGTGCCTGCGGGATGGTGGCACAATCAGTGCACTCGCCGGTAGCCATGCGAAAATCGCCGGCCGGGAACAAGCCGTAGGCCGCTGAGCTATCGGCAATGCTTGCCGGTGCAGGAGTCATCGGGATACTGGTCAGAAGTGATCGGGCAAGACCCATCATCGCATTCTACTGTGCGTAGCACTATATTTTGTTATCGGCGAAGCGGCGGAACCAATTCCCGCACTGGTCGCCAAACATCCCAAGAACTCGACGAAAGACTCGAAAAATGTATCAAGGAGAACGATTCAACGCCTGGACCCATCTGATCGGCGCCCTGCTCTCGTTGTTCGGCGCCGGCGTCCTGACCGCCATGGCGGTGGCCAAAGGCGACCCGTGGCGCATCGTCAGCGTCTCTATTTTTGGCGCCACGCTAGTTCTACTCTACAGCGCATCGACGCTCTATCACAGCCTGCGCGGCCGCGCCAAGGACATCCTGCGCAAGCTCGACCACCTCTCGATCTACCTCTTGATCGCCGGGACCTACACGCCGTTCTGCCTGGTCACCCTGCGCGGGCCGTGGGGCTGGTCGCTGTTCGGCGTCGTCTGGGCGCTCGCCGTGATCGGCATGCTGCAGGAAATCAAACCGCGCTCCGAAGCGCGCATCATGTCGCTGGTGATCTACGCGGTGATGGGCTGGGTGATCATCGTCGCCGTCAAGCCGCTGCTCGACCATCTGGCGATCGCCGGCTTCGTCTGGCTGGCCGTCGGCGGCGCGCTATATACCATCGGCATCGTGTTCTACGCTTTCGACAGCCGCTTTCGACACTGGCACGGCATCTGGCACCTGTTCGTGATCGGCGGCAGCCTGGCGCACTATATCGCGATCGCGCTCTACGTGCTGTAGTCGGTACCCCCGTTCAGCGCCGCTCAAGCAGCAGCCCGCACTCGAGGTGGCGGGTATACGGAAACTGGTCGAACACCGCGCTGGCGGCGATGCGGTGCGTCGCCTGCAGAGCGGCGACGTTTTCGACCAGCGTCTGCGGGTTGCACGAGATGTAGAGGATGTGCTCGAATCCTGACGCGAGTTCGAGCGTCGACGAATCGAGTCCGCTGCGCGGTGGGTCGACGAACAGCGTCGAAAAGCGGTAGCTGGAAAGATCGATCTCGCGCATGCGGTTGAATTCCCGGCTGCCGGCCAGCGCAGCGCTGATCTCGTCGCTCGACATGCGCACCAGGGCGACGTTGTCGACGGCGTTGGCTCCGAGATTGTAGTTGGCGGCGAGCACCGACGACTTGCTGACCTCGGTCGCCAGAACGCGGCCGAACAGCGGCGCCAATGCGACGGTGAAATTGCCGTTGCCGCAGTACAGTTCGAGCAGGTCGCCGGGGAGCCCAGCGGCCTGCGCGCAGGCCCAGCCGAGCATCTGGCGATTGACGTTGCCGTTGGGCTGGGTAAACGATCCCTCGATTTGCTGGTAGCGCAGGCGGCGCCCGTTGAAGTCGAACTCTTCGAGCAGCCAGTCGCGTCCGACGACGATCTTTTGCTTGCGGCTGCGCCCGATCAGCTGAATCTGCAGTTCGGCCGCCAGCGCCGCAGCAGCCGCCTGCCAGGCGTCGTCGAGCAGCCGGTGGTAGATCAGCGTGACCAGCAGCTCGCCGCTCTGGGTGGCAAGAAAGTTGGCCTGGAAGAGATTGGCCTTCAAAACCACGCTGGCCTGCAGCGACTCGCGCAGGCGCGACATCAGCGCGCAGATCGATTCGACCGCCGGAGGAAAGGATTCGATGGCGATCGGCTGCTTGGGCTTCTCAGCGTCGAACATCGCGTAGTCGACGCGATCATCCTGGTGCCAGATGCGAAATTCGGCGCGCAGCCGGTAGTGCTGCGGTGATGAAGCGTGCACCGCGGGTTCGGGCAGCGCGAACGGCGCAAAATCGCTCTTGAATTGCGCCAGTTTGGTCGCGAGCTGCGCGCCGTAGTCGTCGGGTTCGGTGCTGGGTAGTGGCATGGCGCTGATTGGCAAAAGTCGCAAGTATAAGGACGACTTGAACTAAAAACATCACCGCGCAGGAGCAATCGCCAAGAAAGAACAAAAATGGACAGCGCGTCCCGCGCCGGGTAGTATGCGCGCAGTCATTGGGGAGTAGTCGCCCTCCACCCGAGGGGCTTTCGTCAACACACTTGACCGATCGGTCATGGCGCTGGCAGTTTCCTAACCTGGCAAGACCTTTGACCACATCGCTTCCGGACTGGCCGGTGAGGCGCTGTGGTCATTTGTTTTTCTCCGGCCTGGGAGCATCGCATTGGAAGCCTTCCTCGTCTCGACCGGTATCGTCGCCCTCGCTGAAATCGGCGACAAAACCCAACTTCTCGCGTTCATTCTCGCCGCCAAGTTTCGCAAACCGGTGCCGATCATCGTCGGCATCCTGGTCGCCACCATCGCCAACCACGGCTTTGCCGGCGCCTTGGGTTCATGGATCACTTCGCTGGTCGGACCAGAAACGCTGCGCTGGGTGCTCGGCATTTCTTTCATCGCGATGGCCGCCTGGACACTGGTTCCCGACAAGTTCGACGAAGGCGACGCCAAGCTCACGCGCTTCGGCGTCTTCGGAACGACGCTGGTCGCTTTCTTCCTGGCCGAGATGGGCGACAAAACGCAGATCGCGACAGTCGCCCTGGCCGCCCAATTTCACGCTTTCTTTTCGGTGGTCGCCGGAACGACCTTGGGAATGATGATCGCCAACGTTCCGGCGGTTCTGCTCGGCGACCGCATCGCCAACCGGGTACCGGTCCGCCTGGTGCATGGCATCGCCGCCGCCATCTTCGCCGTGCTTGGCGTGGCGACGCTGCTCGGCGCCGGCGAGCGCTTCGGCTTCTGAAACAAGCGCGCAGGTGGAGCGAGGCAGTCAGTCAGCGCGCTGCCTGGCTGCCAAATGGCGATCCTGGCGCAACGCGCGCCCACCGGGGCGCGGCGCCTCGCGCTTGGGCAAGAGCCCGGCCAGCGCGCGCGGGCTGCCACGCGCGCCGCTCGCTAGATAGTCGGCGAGCAAGGCATTTTTCACACTCGCCGCAGACATCTCGCGTTCGGTACAAAGGTAATCGAACAGCGCATCGGCCAACGACTCGGGCGACCAAGCGCTGGTTTTTTCAGTTTTGAGCCATAACCAGTCGGCCAAGGCGAGGAAGGCGTAAAACGGTGAGCCCACGCCGGCAGCGAGCAGCAACGGCAGCGTCTGGACGAAGCGCCCCGAGTTGGCGATCAGCTCCCAGTAGCGCGCGAAGCGAGTCATTCGCAGCACCGTCGTGGCGTCGACGGCGCCCGTTTGGCGCACCGTGTACGGCGGCTCGGCATCGTAGACCATGGCGTACGCTGCCGTGTGTCGCGCAATCGGCGCGCCGCGCAGCCGCTTGAGCAACCCCAGCTGAATCTCATGCGGACCGGTCGCATACAGGCGGTCGAAACCGAGCGCGAAGCTGTCGAGCGTCTCGCCGGGCAAGCCGAAAATCAGGTCGGCGTGCACATGGGCCGCCGACTGCGCGACCAGCCAGCGCAGGTTGACCTCGGTACGCGCGTTGTCCTGCCGGCGCGCGATGCGCTGCTGCACCTCGACGTTGAAGCTTTGCACGCCGACCTCGAGCTGCAGCACGCCCGGCGGAAAGCGCGCGATCATTTGCCTGAGGCGCTCGGGCAGATGGTCGGGGACGACTTCGAAATGAACGAACAGAGGCTCGCCCGACGTCGGCAGGCGATCGAGAAAGAACTGCAGGATACGAATCGACGCGTCGATCTTGAGGTTGAACGTTCGGTCGACGAACTTGAAATTTCGCGCGCCGCGCTGGTAAAGTTCTTGCAGTTCGCCGAGGAAAGCGTCGAGATCAAAAGCCCAGGCGCGCTTGTCGAGCGCGCTCAAGCAAAACTCGCAGGTAAATGGACAACCGCGCGACGATTCGACATAGAGCAACCGATGCGCCAGATCATCGTCCGAGTACTCGGTGTAGGGCAACGCGATGCGTTCGAGCAGCGGCGGTTCGCCGGCAATCACTTTGTTCGGCAGCGGCGGCCCGTCGAGCAGCAAACGACAGAGCCAGGCAAAGGCCAGATCGCCCCAGCCGGTGATGACATAGTCGGCAAGTTCGACGATTTCTTGCCCATCGAGTTCATGGCTGACCTCGGGTCCGCCGAGCACCACCTTGATCTGCGGCCGCACCGCCTTGAGCAGGCGCAGTACGGCGGCGGTCTGCCGCACGTTCCAGATATAGACGCCAAAGCCGACGATCTGTACGCCTGGCGCGACAGCGTGTTCGGCAACAGTTCCATCGGCCGCGCCATCGAGGACCTGCAGCAGCGCATCGACGACCTGCTGCGCCGGGGTGGCGATGGTGAACTCGCGCAAAACGGTCAGCGGTCGCAGTTCGCCCATGTTGACGAGCAGGTAGCGCAGCCCCAGCGAGGCATGGATGTATTTGGCGTTGAGCGTCGCCAGAACGATGGCCGGCGAAGCGCCGTCTCGACGCGAAGCGATCACGGTTGTTGAACCAAGGGACCCGACACTCCGACGCGCCGACGCCCCGCCGATCAGTCGAGCTTGACGCCCGACCGCTCGATGACCGACGACCAGGCCGCCGTTTCACGCTTGAGCAACTGGGCAAACTGCTCGGCAGAGCCACCGGCGGTTTCGGCACCGGCGACCAGCAAACGCTTCTGCACCTCGGGCATCGCGAGGATCTGGCCAATCGCCTTATTCAGGCGTTGCACGACGTCGGCCGGCGTGTTGGCGGGCGCCAGAAAACCGTTCCAGGTGGTGGCATCGAATCCGGGGAAACCGGACTCGGCGACAGTCGGCAAATCGGGAAGCGCCACCGAGCGCTTGGCGTTGGAGACCGCGAGCAACTTTATTTTTCCGGTCTTGAGCAGCGGCTGAACGTTCGACAATGCCGCAAAAAGCAGATGGACCTCGCCCTTGGAAAGCGCCAGTGACGCAGCCGGACCACCGTTGTACGGAATATGCACCATGAATGTTCCCGAGCGTATCTTGAGCAGTTCCATCGACAGATTCGACAGCGAACCGACGCCGACCGAAGCGTAGTCGAGCGTCCCCGGCCGTTTTTTGGCGAGTGCAATCAACTCCTTGAGAGAATTGACGTTGAGGTCGGCACGCACCGCCAGCACATTGGGCTGCGTCACCGCCAGAATGATCGGCGTCAGATCGCGCGCCGTATCGTACGGCGGCTTGGGGGCGAGCGATGGGGCAACGGTCAAAGGCCCGTTATAGCCGAGCAGAAAAGTATGTCCGTCGTGCGAATTGACCACGGCAGCGACGCCGATCACGCCACCGGCACCGGGTTTGTTGTCGACGATGACGCTCTGCCCAAGCATCGGCCCCAGCTTGTCCGCAACCAGACGCGCAACGATATCGACCGAGCTGCCCGCCGGCGTGGGCACGACGAAGCGAATGATTTTGTTGGGCCAATCCGCATGCGCATTCATCGCCATAAACGCTGACAGCAGAAGGGTCAGTGCAAAGCGAAGCGTCTTGAACATGGTGTCGATCTCTCCTAGGGGTTGAAACGATGGGCTCGGGCACTCGACAGAGCGCTCCGCGTGCCAACAGACGGGCGCCGACGGACAGAAAACCGAAGCACGCCAAACCGAGCATCGTACCTTGGTCGGCAATGAAAAGCACTTTTTTCCGCGCCTTCGCGCGACGTTGCGGATGCGCCTAAGTTGCTGCTGCGCATCAGTAAGACACGACGCCACCTTCGGTGGCGTCGTGTTGATGGCCCTGCGCGCCTTAAGCGCGCGCGCTCAGGACTATTGACAAGTCCAGGAGCTACCGCCATTGCTGCTGCGTGCCACCTTCGGATAAGCGCACAGCGGACGCGCAACGCCAGAGGCGATGAGCGTCGGTTTGTACGCCGCCCACGCTCCGGTATAGGCGTAACTTTGATCACGCGACGTCGCCGGAACGGAATCTGGAGCAACGCCGTTCTCGACCCAGTTGACCAGCGCAGTGAGCATGTCGAACTTGTCGGTCGCCGCACCGCCGGAACAGTGGTTCATTCCGGGGATCGGAAAATAACGCGCAAACGACGACGCCTCACCGCCGTACGCCGTATTGAGCGCTACATACCAGTTCTTGGTGTCATTGGACGAAAACACCGGATCACTGGTGCCGTGGGCGACAATCAGCTTCGAACCACGGCCACGGAAGGTATCGTAACTGAGGCTGTTGCCCGACATGAAGCCGACCCCACGCTGCGTCTTGCTCATCGACGGCGTCGTGAAGATGCCTGACGTGGCGAAGATCGAATCCGGGTCGACCAGACCGCCGGTGACCAGCAGCGTCCTGACGCTGCGCATGAAGGCCAGGGCGTTGGCGGAACCGGTCAGCACGCTGTCACCGTTGATGACCGTTCCGGGCGAGATGAAGACCGTCGGCAGCGAATATGCACCGATCGAAATGGCCTGGCTCGCGCCGGTCGCAGCGCCCGTTGTCGCGACGTCGGCCCGGCCGATCTTCCAGCTGCGCCAATCCTTGTAGTTGACGCCGGCATCCCATGGAAAATCGGCATAGAGGCTATTGCCGCCCGAATCCTTGGCGCCGCCAAAGACCGCGGCGAGAACGGTTTTCTGTGCCGCCGACAGACAGGTCCCGTCGTTGCCCCCCGGACACGTCGCCAGGTCGGTCGCGGGAACGAATGCCGTCGTGCACGCCGCTTGATCCTGGATCAGGCCGTCCGTCGCGCCATCGAGCGCATCGCATTTGGCCAGAACCCGACTTGACACGTAGTTGAGATCGGCTTGCGAGAAGGAATCGAAGATCTTGGCGCTCAGGCTGTAGAACTGCTGCGTATCCCAGGCCTGGTTGACTGCCGCTTTCGGCAGTTGAAAGCCCGGATTGAGCGCGTATACGCCGTCGAATTCGCTCGGCAAACGTTGCGAAGCGACCATCGCGTCGCGACCGCCGTTGGAGCAACCGACGAAATACGAATGGTCTTGCGCTTTGCCATAGAAGTTGCTGATCAGATTCTTGGCGATCGAAGTCGTTTGCACCACGGCGTTATAGCCATAGTCGATGCGGGCCTGCGGATCCATGCCGAAGAGCGCCTGGGCGTTGCCGTTGGTGCTGGTTCCCGACGCCAGGTGACCGCCGTCGGTGGTCGCCACCGCAAAGCCGCGATTGAGCGCGCTGTCGGTGTGGTAGCCTTTGCCGTCGAGTTGGTTGCCGCGCAGATCGCCGAAGGCCGTGGCCAGGAAGCCGTTGCTGCCGCCACCGCCCTGAAAATAGAAGCGCCCATTCCAGGTCGTCGTCGGCATCCGCACTTCGAAACCGATGGCGTAGGGGTTGCCGTCAGCCCCAGTACGCTCGTTGGCGACGCCCTGCACCAGGCAGTGTGCCGGCAACGGCCCGGTATGCGTCGCGGTATTGCTGGCGCTGATTCCAGTCAGGTCAGTCGTCGCCGCAACGATCGTCGCGCTGGTAATGCGCACCTTGCTCAGCGACGTTTTAACCAGCGCCGAACAGGCCTCGGCCGGTGTCTGCGCAACGACGCTACTATCGCTACCACCACCGCCACCACAACCACTGAGAGCAACCGCGACCCCGCCGACGATGGCCAGACTGATGACTGATCCACCTTGTCTAGTGCTTTTCATTTTTTTCCCTCCTTGAACCATAAATAGGCCGGAACCCAAAGAGCCCGTGCCATCCACAGGCGCTTTACTGCTGCAGCCCGCTTACGGGGAGGGTAGGCGCAGGGACTGCGCAGGTCTTTCAGAATGAGGCGATCGTTTTTGCCAATCCCTGCTGCGCAGCAAGCGCGCCCCCCCATTCGGAATTAGGGCTCTTGACGAATCCGCTGCGGATTCGCAGCGGCAGGCGAACGCCCCAGATCGGTCATGCCCAGCCGACTTGTTTCGCGTGAACAAAGCACAGCAACGGCCGACAGCGCACACCCCACGCTGACCAGGCAAGCCACGGGAGTCCATTCAGCGGGCGCTTGGCGGGTCAGATAAAGCGCCAGCGTCGGCATCTGGGCGGCCAGCGTAAAGCCAAACTGGGTACCGATGGCGACGCCGGACAGACGGACCTTGGTACTGAACATTTCGCCGTAGAGCGACGGCCAGACGCCGTTGGCCGCACTGTAGGCGACGCCAGCCAGCAGCACGCCGAAGACGAAAACCAGCGCGACGCTGGCCTGGCCGATCGCCCACAGATAAGGCCAGATCAGGACGCCCGAAGCCAGCGCACCAAAGACGAAGACCGGCCTTCGCCCGATACGGTCTGACAGGTGAGCCCAGAGCGGAATGGCAAGCATACCGACGCCTGCGCTGGCAAGCAGCACGGCAAGCATCGTGGTTCTTGAAATTCGTTCCTGGCCGACCGCCCACGACAGCGAGAACACGGCGACAATCGCCGGGACCACGGAAACCTGAGCCGCCAGCAACACGCGCAGGACATCGAATCGGTATTGCCGCCACAGGATTTCCAAGGGCTCGAGCCGACTCTCGTTGCTGCGTTTTTCAGCCAAAAAGACCGGGCTTTCCGGCAAGCGGAAGCGGACCCAGATCCCCATCACGACCAGCAGCGCGCTGCCCAGAAAGGGAATCCGCCACCCCCAGGTCAGCAACTCATTTTCGGACAGCAACGCCGAAAGCAGCACAAAGACGACCGACGACAGGATGATTCCAGCCTGCGTTCCGCTCAATGCGAAGCTGGTGTACAGGCCGCGCTGCTGACTTTCGGCCAGTTCAAGGACCAGCGCGTTGGCGCCGGCATGTTCGCCGGAAACAGCGAAGCCTTGCAGCAGGCGAAGCGCGACCAGAAGCAGCGGCGCAGCGATGCCGATTTCCTGATAGGTGGGTAACACGCCGATCGCGAACGTAGACAGCCCCATCAGCAGCAAGGTCAGGCACAGCACCAGCCGGCGCCCATAGCGGTCACCCAAGTAGCCGAGCAACAAGGCGCCAAACGGCCGCGCAACATAACCCGCGCCAATCGAAGCGACCGCGGCCAAGGTCGCCAATCCGGGCTCGGCGCTCGGGAAGTACAAAGGGCCGAGAATCAGTGCCGCCGCCGTGCTGTAGAGAAAAAAATCGTAGTACTCGAGCGCGCTGCCGATCCAGCTTGCCCAAGCAGCTCTTTTGACCTGCGCCTGGCGCGAAGAGACGGTCCGCATCGTCGAGGTCAGCGGGCCAGGCGCTGCAAAGTTTGCAAAGAGCCGATCAACGCCTTAGGCGCTTCGCCAGCGCGCCGGGGTTTGCCCCATATGGCACTTGAAAGCGTTGGAAAGATGCGCCTGGCTGGCGAAACCGGACGCAAAAGCGATGTCAGCGATCGACCGCAGGCGCTCGGCGCGCAACAAATGAGCAGCGCGCGCGATGCGCATTTGCAGCACGTAGCGGTGGGGAGCAACGCCGAAGGACGCCCTGAACAACCGCGAGAAATGATAAGGGCTCAGTCCCACCTCGGCGGCCATCCGCTCGACGCTCAAGTCGGCGTCAAGAAAGGTATCGATAAGTTCGCGAACCTTGGCCTGCTGGCTTGACGACAAGGCTCGTGCTTGCGGCAGCGCCTGGCAAGGCTGGCGCGAATGGTGGTGACCGAGCCAGCCGATGATCGTCAAGGACAGGCCCTCGGCGTACAGTACGCCATTGGGCATGCCTTCCTGAATTTCGTCGGCCAGCGTGAACAGCGAGTTGACGAGGAAATCGTCCTTGAAAGCGTAGCGTAACTCAAGATCGAAATGATGAGCGTCCTCCTGCAGATAGCGCTCAAGCACAAAGGGATTCAAACGCAGACAGATCGTTTCGCCTCCGGGCTCGCACTCCCAGCGCCCATAATCGCGCTCATAGTTGGCCCCCAGCAGATCGACACCAGGCGCGACCATCGGCACCTCCTGGGTTGTTCCATTGCATCGATACCAGCGTCGGCCAGAGGCATGGGTCCGTGCGGCGATAACCACCGGCATTCCCGAGAACTGCGGGCCACATTCGGCGAACACCGGGATTTGCTTGCGTTCGAGCAAGAGGCCTTTCCAGTCCACCGGCCGGCTCAGCACGGGATGCCCATCGGATCCGAGGATGTGGGCGCTGTGCGCCCCAAGCAACTCTCTTCGCTTAGTCATGATTGCCCGCTCGAACGACACAAAATACAGGAACACTACCCCACGAAATTTTTTCGGTCTTTTGAAGGCTTGGAACAGGAGCGGATGGATACCCGCAACTGGCGGCAAGCCGCACTTGGCTGAAACACCGCAGCACCGAGCAACGCACGCGCCAAATTGGCACGACGACTCGGCTTTGCCGCTGCCAAAGCCGGCACGCTAAATCAGCGATGAGCATACGAACCCAAGCGTTCCGCGTATTGCAAAAAAACACGCCGTTTTCGAATTCGTGCTGTTGCCGAGACCCGCGCCTTGCCGCCCATGGCGACTCCTTGGCGCTGGTCTTGAGCGACACGCCGCAAAATCGAAGACGCACTTCAAAGGCGCAAGGCCAGCGCCAGCGGAACGAAGAACAGCGCCGCCGCGTTGCCAATCATCACGATAGCCGCGACCCTGTCAGGTTCCTGGTCGTAGCGCTCGGCAAAGATGAAGCCGGAAACCGCCGGCGGCAGGGCGCCGAAAATGAACAGGATGTCCTGGCTGTGACGACTCAGGCCGACAATCTCGCCAAGCCCCCAGGCCATCAGCATGCCGGTCAGCGGCGTCGCGATGGCGCCGACCACACCAATACCCCAGGCGCTCAGCCTGGCGGACGACAGCCGTACGCCGAGTGAAAAAATCATCAGGCCGAGCGAGATGTCGCCCAGGATCTTGCTGGCCGCCATCAGCGGCGCCCAGACCGTGATCCCGCCCAAGCTCACGGCGATGCCGAGCGCTGCCGCAACGATGAACGGTTCGCGCCAGATCGTCGCGAGCAGTGAGTTGCCGCCCAGCAGCCACGGGCTCAGCGAAAACTGCAGCAAGGTCACGACCAACATCAGCACCACCGCGGCACCCAGCGCCTGGTCGCCGAAGGTCAGCAAGAGCAGCGGCAGCCCCATATTGCCGACGTTATTGAACATCACCGGCGGCACCAGCGTTTTCGGCTCGTAGCCGAGCAGCCGCGCCAGCGGCCAGGCAAGCAGCGCCGAACCGATCGCCACCACTACGGCACCGACGACGAGTTCAAGGTTGTCGGCCAGATTGAAGGACCGTCCGGCGAGCGCCGAGAAGATCAGCGCCGGCATGAAGACCTCCATGTTGAGCCGGTTGGCGGCGAGCATCTCCGGACGATGGCGGCGGCCATAGAAATAGCCGAGCATGACGATGATGAAGATCGGGAAGACGATGCCGATGATGCGCAGCAGCATGAGATCACTCAAAGGCGGATAAGCAGACCGCGAAGTCTGCCAAAAAAATAGCCAGGACGATCGTCGCATGAAGCGCGGCTTTCGCCGACCGACCGCGGAGTGATCCCGAAAACAGCCTCCGGGGCCGGCCAGGAGCCTGACAGGCTCCGGCAACACAAATCAGTAAGCGATCTTGGCGACCGAACGCAGTTCGTCAGGCGTCGAGGTACCGAAGCCGAAGAACTCGAGATAGGCCGGAATCATTTCGAACAGCATGTCGGTTCCCACCTGGAAGCGGCAGCCCATATTCCGTGCGGCCTGCAGTAGCGGAGTGATCTCGGTCTTCATCACCACTTCGCCGACGAAGGTCGACGGTGAGAGGCGCGAGACGTCAAAGGGCAGCGGGTCGTCCGGCCTCATGCCGAGCGGCGTGCAGTTGACCACCAGATCGTACCCCGCAGGGTCGTTCGAGGCGATCTTGACTTCGAGCTTGGGGTAATAGGTGGTCAGGCGCGAAGCCAAGCCCTCGACTGATGCCGTGTTGGTGTCGACCAGAGCGAGAGAAGCGACACCATCGGCGGCGAGCGACGCGGCGATCGCCGAACCGACGCCACCTGAACCAATCACCAGGCACTTGGCGCCGTCAAAGATGAAGCCCTTGCGCCGCAGACCGCGCGTGAAACCGGTACCGTCGAACATGTCGCCGAGCAGCGTGCCGTCGGGGCGCTTGAGGATGGCATTGGCTGATCCGGCAATCTTGGCCGTCGTCGAGCATTCGTCGACCAGACCGACCGTCGTGACCTTGTGCGGCATCGTCACCAGCGCGCCATGGATATTGCTGAATTTGAATATCGACTTCAACGAGGTCGGATAATCCTCGGCCTTGACGCCCATCGGCACCACCACCGCGTCGATCCCGTGCTGGTCGAACCACGGGTTGTAAATCAAAGGCGCCTTGAAGGCTTCGGTCGGATAGCCGATGTGCGCAATTAATGTCGTCTTGCCACTGATCATTGCTGTTTGCCTGTCGTGTGTTTGTTGAGGAACGCTGGAATACCCGCGCTGAGCGGGAATTCCAGGCACCTGTCAGCGCTTGGTGGCGCTTATTTCTTGCGGCCCTTTTCAAGCTCGGTCTGCAATTCCTTGACCAACTCAGGACCCACGCTGGCGCTGAACTTCTCGATCACCGGCTTGATCTTGGCGCGGATCTTGGTAAGTTCTTCCGCCGACAGCACATTGACCGTCATCGTCTTCTTGAGATTAGCCAACGATTCGTCGGACATCTTGCGCGAGTTCTCACGTTGCCACTTGGTCGCTTCGACCAGCGTCGAGGTCAGGATCGCCTGCTCGTCCTTGGTCAGCGCATCCCATTTCTTCTTGCTCGCCAGAACCGACTGCGGGTTGTAGATATGGTTGGTGACCGTCAGGAACTTCTGGACTTCGGCAAACTTGCTCGTCTCGATCACCGAGTAGGGGTTTTCCTGGCCGTCGATGATCTTCTGCTCGAGCGCCGTATAGACTTCGGTGAACGGCATCGGTACCGAATTGGCGCCGAGCGCGTTAAACGTTTCGATATAGATAGGCGACTGGATCACGCGAATCTTGAGTCCGGCAATATCCTCCATCTTGTTCAACGAACGCTTGCTGTTGGTCAATTCGCGGAAGCCCAGTTCCCAGTAGGCGAGGTTGACCAGGTTTTTGGCCGGCAACATGTCGCCCAATTTCTTGCCAAAGGCACCGTCGAGAATCACGTCGGCTTCCTTACCGTTCTCGAACATGAATGGGAAGTCGAAAATCGCGAATTCCTTGACCTGCGTTTGCAGAATTCCCGAGTTCATCGACGTGAAATCGACGGTGCCGCCCTGAACTGCCGACAGCGCTTGAACGTCGCCGCCGAGAACGCCGTTGGCGAAGACCTTGATCTGCATCTTGCCACCGCTCTTCTGCTTGACCAACTCGGCCCACTTCTCGGCGCCCAACACCCCCGGGTGCCCTGTTGCGCCGGCGTGCGACAACCGGAAGGTGTGCTCGCCGACCTGCGCCTGCGCAGCCGCGCCGAGGAACAAACCGCACACCGCAATTGCTACCTGACCCGCAAATTTGCTTATTTTCACGTTTTCATCTCCTTGATAATACAAAGCCCCGAATCGGAGAGGCCATCCGTACAGAACTACCACATCGACTTACAGAACCGCCAGGACGCGCGTCGCCGCGCGTCCATATCAACTTCAGCCGCCCATGAACCAGCGCATAGGCACCAGCACCAGGTCGGGGAACACGATCAGCAAGCTCATCACGACCAGCTGCGCGTACATGAACGGCAGGACGCCGACGATGATGTCGTCCATGCTCACCTTGGTCACCCCGCAAACGACGTTGAGCGTCGTCCCGACCGGCGGCGTCACCAGGCCGATCGCGTTGTTGATGATAAACACGACGCCGAAGTAGATCGGGTCGATTCCGGCCGCAACGACCACCGGCAGCAACACCGGCGTCAGGATCATGATCGTCGGCGTCATATCGAGCGCGGTGCCGACGATGACGACCAAGATGTTAATCGCGACCATCAGCGCGATCTTGCTGCCCATGAACGGCCGCAGCAGATCGATACATTGCTGCGGAATCTCGGCAATGGTGATCAGCCACGCCGAGACCAGCGCCGCAGCGACCAGGAACATCACGATCGCCGCGGTCTGCCCGGCACTAGCCAGCACCGAGTAGATCTGCGAGAACTTGAGTTCCTTGTAGATGAAAAGCGAAACGAACATCGCATAGGCAGCGCAAACGACGCCGGCTTCGGTCGGCGTGAAGATGCCGAACTTCAGCCCGAAGATGAGGATTCCCGGCATCACCAGCGCCCAGGCGCCGTCACGGATCGCCTGCATGACTTCCTTGTGCGACGCCTTCGGCGGCACTTCGAGGACTTCCTTGCGCGCGACCCACCACCAGGCGATGGTGATCCCGGTGGCGATCATCAGGCCAGGAACGATAGCGGCCATGAACAGCTTGGTGATCGACAGACCGCCGATCACGCCGAACAGGATCAGGTTGGGCGACGGCGGAACCATCGGCCCGATGATGCTGCCCGAGGCGATCAGACCCGCCGACTTGGCTGGGTTGTAGCCCGACTTGACCATCATCGGGAAGAGCAGCGCCGACATCGCCGCCGCGTCGGCCGCCGCCGAACCCGACAACGACGCCAGGATACAGGCGGCGAGGATCACGACATAGCCGAGTCCGCCGCGGATATGACCGACCAGCGTCATGGCGACGTGGATGATGCGCTTGGAGAGGCCACCGGCGTTCATCGTCGCGCCAGCCAGCATGAAGAACGGAATGGCCATCAGCGGAAAGCTGTCGGCGCCGTTGATCAGGTTCTGCGCGATGATCTGCGCGTCGAACATCTGCAGGTGCAGCATCAGCGCGACGCCGCAGGCGAGCAGCGCGAAGGCGATCGGCATGCCGAGCGCCATGGCGCCCAGCAAGGAAAAAGTAAAGATAGCAATGGTCATGATGCCCCCTGTTATTTCTTGCGTTCTGCGGCAAGTCTTGCGGTTTCTTCTTCCATCTCGCGCTGGAGCTCTTCGAGCTTGGCTTCGTCGAGTTCCTCTTCCGACTCTCTGATGCGGACCAGCTCTTCGTCCTTGAGCTGGCCGCTGACCATCATGTAGAGGTCATAGAGCAGGATCAGCAACGCCGGAACGCCGAAAAAGAGGCCGACGCCGTAGAAAAAGCCTGACGACAGGCCCGAGGCGGGCGCTTCGACGCCGATATTGATCACCGTCTGGTCATAGGCGCCAGACATGAACAGCAGCACGCAGGCGATCATGATGACGTGGCTCAGCACGTAACAGATTTTCTTGCCGAGCACCGGCAGCTTGGAGACGACGGTGTCCATTCCCAGGTGCGTGTGCTCGCGCATGGCGATGATCGCGCCGGTGAAGGTGAGCCAGACAAAGCCCCAGCGTGAAAGCTCTTCGGAGACGGTAATCCCGGAGTTGAAGCCGTAACGCAGGATCACGTTGCCGAGCACCAGGACGACCATCGACGCGATGAAGAAGACGACCATCGCCTTGAGCGCGTGAAAATACCAATCAACGATGCGAGTCATGCGACTCTCCTTAGTGCGGATACATTAAAAAGTGGTGACATCGATTTTCTCTTGTAGGTTGGTTGCTTACAGGGAACGCGGATTCGCCGCAGCATAGGCCTTGGCTGACTCAAGGCAGCGGAAAGCGTGCTCGGCGTAACCAAACTCCTTGGCGCGCGCGAGGTGCGGCAACTCAATAGAGTAAACCATTTCGGGAAGCCGGTTGAGGATGTCGGCAACAGGAATGCCGCCTTCGCCGACGTAGAGCCGCTCCTCGCGCAGGATGCGCGTCATCTCGGCGCGGTCGGCCGGGATCTCGCCCTGCGCGTCGCACAGGTGCGCAAAGTGAAACCACTCTTTGGGCAGTCCGTCGAGATCCGCGGGCTTATCGAGCGCGCGGTGGAAGTGATGGACGTCGATCATCAACCCGGCGTTGTCACGGCGCACAGTGCGCAGCACGTCGACGGCGCCGGCCAGCGTGTTGACGCCGGCGATCGGCACGTACTCAAGATCGACGCTCATGCCGAAGGTCTTGGCCAGGTCGCAGACCTCGCCGAATTTCTCGATCGCGTACTCGCGGTTGGTCGTCCAGATGCTCGACAGCACGGCCTTGGCGCCGAGTTCAGCGGCGACTTCCATCGCCGGCAGATACTTGGTCGGGTGCATGTCGTCGTAGATTCGTGCCAACTCGATGTCGTGCACTCTGACGCCGGTGTCGGCGAGCGCGCGCTTGGTCTGCTTGAGCATCTGCGGATTCTCGGCGAGCGCGTAGTTGGGCTCGCCGGGCAATCCCATGTAGATCGGGCGGATGCTGACGAAGTCGTAACCGGCGCGCGCGGCGATGTAGGTCATCTCCGGCGGCGCACAGCCGAGTACCGTCAGATGAGCCAAAGAATACTGTTGTGCCAATTGCTTCCCCTCCAGGAAAGGTGGCCTGGCGCTCAGGCGCCAGCCCCCTTGGTTTCTAGTCGTTAATCGAGTTACTTCTTGTCGGTGGACACGTGATGAACCTTCTTGCCCGGCGAGTAGATGTCCATGATGTTCCAGTGGCCCGCGGTCGGCGTCGGGATGTTCTTCATGTAGACGTCGATCACCACCGGCTTCTTCATGGCGATGGCTTTTTGCAGCGCCGGCAGCAGTTCCTCGGCCTTGTTGATGGTGATGCCGTCGATGCCGTAGGCGCGGGCGATCGCCGCGTAGTCGGGCGAATACGTTTCGCCGTCAATTTCGAACACAGTGCCGAAGGTGGTGTCGTAGTGGGCGAGTTCGAGTCCGGCGATGGTGCCGAAAGCGTGGTTGTTCATGATCACCCAGATCACCGGGATATTGCTTTCCTTGGCGGTCGCCAGCACCGCCGGGTTCTGACCCCAGCCACCGTCGCCGACCAGCGCAACGACGACGCGATCGGGCAGCGCGACCTTGGCGCCCATCGCCGCCGGCGAGCCGAAGCCCATCGTCGCGAAACCGCCCGGGGTGAAGATGCTGCCCGGCTCATAGACCGGGTATTGCTGGGCCAAACCGTTCTTGTTCCAGCCCACATCGGTGCAGATGATCGAATCGCGCGGCAGTGCCTTGCGCAAGTCGGCCAGAATGCGTTGCGGCGCCATCGGGAAGTCGTTGCTTTCGCTCCATTCCTTGTTGCTGGCGACGAAGGTCTGGCGATTGGCGGCCATCTCCTTGATCAGTTCAGGACGCTTGATGCCAGCCGGACAGAGCTTTTTGGCAACGCGCAGCAGCGCTTTGAGCGCCGACTTGAGGTCAGCGACGGCACCGATCGCCACCGGGTAGTTGCGGCCGATTTCCGACGGGTCGATGTCGATGTGGATGAGCTGGGTCGGACCGAAGTTGAAGGTGTATTCTTTTTCCCACGAACTGCAATCGGCTTCTGAGAAACGCGTGCCAAGGCCGACGATCCAGTCGGCGCCCTTGCACTTTTCGTTGATGAACTTGGTTCCCCAGAAACCGGTCATGCCGAGGATCAAGGGGTTGTCGTCGGGCAGCGCGCCCTTGCCCATCAGCGTATGGGCAACCGGGATCTGCAGGTGTTCGGCAAACTCACGCAACTCGGTGGTGCAATCGGCGAGCATGATGCCGCCGCCGACGTAGAGCAGCGGAGTCTTGGCGACGAGCAACTGCTTGACGATCTTCTCGGCGGTTTCTTCGTCGAGCGAGGGCTTGGCCAGTTTGGGAACGTTCTTGAGCACGCGCTCGAACAACGCGACGTCGACTTCCTTCGAGAAGATGTCCATCGGCACGTCGATCAACACCGGTCCGGGACGACCAGACTCGGCGAGAATGAACGCCTTTTCCAGAATTTCCGGGAACAGGTGCGCCGAATCGACGCGCCAGACGCGCTTGCAGAACGGGCGATAAATCTCGCATTGCGAGGCATCGGCGTGCAGATTGACTTCCTGGTGCGGGCCTTTGCCGAAGTAATGCGTCGGCACGTCGCCGGCGATCACCACCATCGGGATCGAGTCGAGCGAAGCGTTGGCGACACCGGTCGCGGCATTGGTCAGACCGGGCGAGAGGTGCGAAAGCAGCACCGACGCTTTCTTGGTCGCGCGCGCATAACCGTCGGCGGCGTGCGCAGCGATCTGCTCGTGGCGGGTGTTGATGAACTTGATCTTCTTGCTCTTCGAGAGCGCCGCGAGCACGGCGATATTGGTGTGGCCGCACAGGCCGAAGATGTGCTCGATGCCGCGCGCTTCGAGATACTTGATCAGCTGGTTGGAAATCAGGTCCTTCATCAAATGCTCCTTAATTTGTTGAACACCGCGGGAGTGCCGCGGTGCGTCGTCGTTCTGTTGTTCCCGCTCTTGGCGCAACTACTTGTTGTTCTGAGCCTTGGCTTTTTCCTTGACCAGATCCTGGCAGCGGCCCGCCTTGAGTACTGCGCTACCCGCTTCATGACCGACGAAGCGCGCAGCCATCCGGGCGGTGTCCATGGCCTTGAGCAGATCGACGCCGGTGTCTATGCCCATCTCGTGCAGCATGTGAATGACGTCTTCACTGGCGACGTTGCCCGACGCCCCCGGCGCAAACGGGCAGCCGCCAAGTCCGGCGAAAGCGCCGTCGAACAGACGGACCCCGGCCTGGATGGCGGTGACGATGTTGGCCAAGGCCATGTCGCGGGTGTTGTGGAAGTGCATCACCCACTGCACCTCGGGGAATGCCCGAATCATGTGCGTACCCAGCTCGAAAACCTGGCGCGGGTTGGCCATCCCTGTCGTATCGGACAACGACAGTTCGGTGATCCCCTGCTTGACGAAGCTGCGCACCGCATTTTCGACCATCTCGACCGGAACCTTGCCGATGAAGGGGCAGCCGAACGAGGTCGAAATCGCCCCCGACAGCACCATGTTGTTCTTCGCGGCGAATTCAACGCAGTCGGCGAATCCCTCAACCATCTTGACCGGCGTGCTGTTGAAGTTGGCGAGGCAATGCGCTTCGCTGGCCGAGACGGTCAGCTTGGCCTTGGTCAGACCCGCGTCAAAAGCGCGCTGAACGCCCTTGATGTTCGGAACCAGGGCACGGTACTCGACGCCATCGACTTTTTTCATGGCACGGCACAGCGCATCGGTATCGGCCATCTGCGGAACGGCTTTGGGATGAACGAAGGCGCCGACCTCGATAATTTTTATGCCGGAGGCGACCACCGAATTGAGAAGTTCCAGTTTCTGTTCGACACTGGGAATCGTCTTTTCATTCTGCAGACCATCGCGTAGGCCCACTTCGCAGAAGGTCACCTTTTCAGGCCAGGCTAACGTCATTTTGTCCATTGAAGCATCCTCGTTATTCAGTTCATCCAGAACCTGAGCAGCCGCCGACCGCAAGTTGTGGTCGGCGGCTAGAGCACTACCTGGATTACGCGCTGCTATTAGTAAGGTGAGTATTGAATCTTTTCCAGCTCGGCATCGTAGAACTCGCCGAACAGGTCTGCATCGTCCATCGTGTCGGGCTTGTCGAACTCCTTGGAAACCCAGGTCAGATTCATGTAGTGATGCAGGTGGATGTTCTCGCATGTGGCGTTGCCGGCCCAGGTGCCGCAACCGATCGAAGAAGTCATCGGCATGCCGTTGTTCATGCTGCCGGAGTTGGCCTTCGATTGCGGCTGACGGACCATGATCCGGCCGACACGGGCAACCAGTGCGAGACGATGGATGTGCGCTTCGTCGAACGAGAAGATCCCGACCGAATGGCCGATGCCGCCGACCTGGTGGATGGCCTGGACGGCGTCAATCGCGTTCTGGAATTCACCGGTGTATTTGTGCACCGCCAACAGAGTGGTCAATTTCTCAACGCACCATTGACCGGCGGGAGTCGAGTTAAAGACACCCGTGCCATGCGACGCAATCAGGAACTTGCGGTCTTCTGGAATCGAGAAACCGGCGGCCTTGGCCATGTCTTGCGGCGACAGCGCGACGGTATCCGACAGGCGGTGGCCTTCGGCATCCCACATGACTTTCTTCACCGCTTCCTGTTCGGACACGGACAGCATGTAACCACCCACGGCGACCAGCTCTTTGAGCGAAGCGTCCCAAATGCTCTCATGGATCAGGATGTTGCCGTCGGCTGAACAGCCCGAACCGAAGTCGGACGTCTTCGAGCGCATGGTGTTGAACGCGGCCTTGTGCAAATCCTGCGCTGCCGTTTCGTCCCAAACCATGGTGGCGTTGCCCGCGCCGACAGCAAAAGCCGGCGTACCCGACATATAGGCACGGCGCACGACGCCCTGGCCGCCGGTGGCGATGATCAGGTCAACCTTGGTCATCAGCGCTTCCGAGATACCCTTGTTGATCTTCGCCTTGTAGCCCAGGATCTGCACCAGATCTTCCGGCGCGCCGACTCTTTTGAGGCCTTCACGCATCAGTTCAACGGTCTTGCGGCTGGTCTTGAGCGTGCGCGGGTGCGGCGAGAAGATGATGGCGTTACGCGCCTTGATGGCATAGATCGCATTGCCGGCGGGGGTCAGGTCGGGATTGGTTGCCGGAATAATGCAACCAATGACGCCGACCGGTTTGGCGTACTTGACGATGCGCTTCTCGGGGATTTCCTCGACGATACCGACCGATTTTTCTCTGAGGCAGTCACGCAGGATGCCGCGGATCTTGAAGCGCTTCGCTTCACGGCTGATCGGATCGCCGAAAGCGCTTTCAGCGATTCCCATCTCGACCAGTTGGTGGAAAGTCTTGGAGTTGGCGACGATCTGAGCGACCGACCGAATCGTGCGGTCAATGGCTTCCTGGCTCCACGTCTCGAACTCTTTCTGGGCCTTGTCGGCCTTGACAAACGCCTCTTCGACTTCGTTGATCTGGTCTTCGTTCAGTTTCAGCTCGGCATAACGCTCGGGCATATTGTTCTGTCTGCTCATTTTATTTCCTCAGTAAAAAATTTGACCTAAAAAATCACCGATCTAATTGCCACCCCGACCGGAAGCAAGCACCTCAATCTGCCTCCCTTCCGGGGTAACGATTTCCTCGAATTCCAACCTGCGCTTTCTGCGCTCACAAACAGCGCGTCGAATCTCTACTGCTGTTCTTGGTTGACGCTGGTCTTCTTGGGTTCGTTTATCGCCATTTTTGCTTCTCCTCATTCAGGCTAATGAATTAGGTGGGGACGGTATCGACGGACATTTGGACACTCAGGCACCGCTCTCGTCCAGCGGGACCAACGGTGACTCAGGGCCGTCTTCGCGGCGAGACCGGCAAGCGGACGGCGAACAAGGAGGAAGCAACCAGAGGCTCTTGACCTAGGGTCGCACTGGAGACAACCGATATTACGCAGTCTGAGCCCATTTCCAACTCCTGTTCCGGGTAACCGATCTACAAGACGCTTTTTGTTTTTTTTGAATAGTAGGCTTCGCAAACCACCGTGTCTTGCGAGATCGGCTCCATTGCGCGATAAACGCGCCGCAATGTCCGAAGTTCGCGCGAATACAAAACCGAGGGAAACCCCAAGCAATCCTTGCTATGCGCTACGCATTGCTCAGGTCAGCAGGGCATCGGCAAGCAGCTTGAGACCGGTGAGCAGCATGGCGATGGCGACGACCAGGTTGAACGGCTCCACCGGCAATCGTTTGAGCAGCTTCAGACCGATCCAGTAACCAACCGGCGCCACCGGCAGCAAAGCCAGCGAGATAGCGGCGTTACTCATGTCGAGCAAGCCGAGAACACTATAGGGCAGAAGCTTGGCGAAATTGATCACCGCGAAGAAGATGGTAGTGGTGCCGACCATCCGTACCCGATCCATTCCCTGGGGCAGCAGATACTGCAGGATCGGCGGGCCACCGGCATGCGAAATGAAACTGGTGAAGCCGGAAATGCTGCTCCAGAACAAGCCCTTGGCGACAGCTGGCATGCCTGTTTCGTCGCCGGCAGCGCTAACTTGGCGCAGCCGATCGAAGCCGAAAAGCAGCGCTTCGATGCCAACCACGCCCTTGATCCAGCGGGCATCGACGAAATGAAAGGTGAGTGCGCCAAGCACGATGCCGATCATCCCGCCGGGAATGATGATGCGCAGATTGGCGCGATCGCTTTTACCTCGGAACACCACCAGCCCGAGGGCATCGAGCACCAGCATGATCGGCAGCATGATCGCTGCGGCCTGAGGCGTCGTGATCAGCAAGGACATCAGGGGTACCGACAGCCCCCCCATGGCACCGCCAAAGCCGGACTTCGAAAGACCGATGAGCAGCACCGCCAGCACGGCGACGGCGATAAAGGCTGGATCGGAGAGCATCTGAAGCCGGCTCTCCGCTTAATGACTCATTCGACGGTCACCGATTTTGCCAGGTTGCGCGGCTTATCGACGTCGGTTCCACGCACCAGCGCGACATGATAGGCGAGCAGTTGCAAGGGAACGATATGCAACAGCGCGGAAAGCTCGCCGTAATGCTCAGGCATGTGAACGACGTGCACACCGTCGGATTCGTTCATTCCGCTACCAGCGTCGGCAAATACGTAGAGCTCGCCACCGCGCGCGCGAACTTCCTGTAAATTGGACTTGAGCTTTTCGAGCAACAAGTCATTGGGCGCGACGGCGACGACCGGCATGTTCTTGTCGACCAAAGCCAACGGTCCGTGCTTTAGCTCACCTGCCGGATAGGCCTCGGCGTGGATGTAGCTGATCTCCTTGAGCTTGAGCGCGCCTTCGAGCGCGATCGGGTAGTGCAGTCCGCGTCCGAGAAAAAGCGCATTCGGTTTCATCGCGAAGTCGGCGGCCCAGGCGCGGATCTGCGGCTCGAGCTCGAGCACCTTGGACAGCGCAATCGGCAAGTGGCGCAAGGCCTGCAACTCGTCGGCCTCGCGCCGCGCGGTCAGCCGGCCACGCAGCTTGGCCAGCGTCAGCGTCAGCAAGTAGAGCGCGGCGAGTTGGGAGGTGAAGGCCTTGGTCGACGCGACGCCGATCTCGGGACCGGCGCGCGTGATGAAGCGCAGCGCATTCTCGCGCACCAGCGACGACTCGGGGACGTTGCAGATGCACAGCGTATGCTTCATGCCCAGCGACTTGGCGTGCTGCAGCGCGGCCAGCGTATCGGCCGTTTCGCCCGACTGCGAGAGGGTGACGACCAGCGTCTGCGGGTCGGGAACCGATTGGCGGTAGCGGTATTCGCTCGCTACCTCGACGTTGCAGGAAATCCCGGCAATCGCTTCGAGCCAGTAGCGAGCGACCAGGCCGGCATGGTAACTGGTGCCGCAGGCGATGATCAGCACCTGCTGGACATCACCGAGTACGGTTTCGGTCGTCGCGCCAAACAGTCCGGGCTGGATGCTACGCGCCGTGCCGAGCATTTCGAGCGTATTGCCGAGCGCCGCCGGCTGCTCGAAAATTTCCTTCTGCATGTAATGGCGGTACAGCCCCAATTCGATGGCGTCGGCGGAAAGCTGCGACACGGTTTCGCGACGCTCGACCGGCGTGCCATCGACACGAGTAATGCGATAGCTGCCGCGCATCAATTCGGCGCAATCGCCATTCTCAAGATAGACGATGCGCCGCGTCACCTGCAGCAACGCCGACGCGTCGGACGCCGCGTAGTTGCCCTCGTCGGCCAAACCAAGCAGCAGGGGCGACCCCTCGCGCGCGACGATCACGCGCTGCGGCTCGGCTTCGCAGACCACCGCCAGCGCATACGCTCCTTGCAGTTGGGCGATCGCGGCGCGCGTTGCGGCAAAGAAATCTGGGGTTCTTTTGAGCTCGAAGGCGATCAAGTGCGCGACGACCTCGGTGTCGGTCTCCGAAGTGAATTCGTAGCCTTCGGCCTTGAGGCGGATACGCAGCGCTTCATGGTTCTCGATGATGCCGTTGTGCACCACGGCCAGACCGTGCGAAATATGCGGATGCGCATTGCGCTCACAGGGAACGCCGTGCGTTGCCCAGCGCGTATGGGCAATTCCCGTGCAACCGGCAGCGTCCGCCTCATCGACCTGTGCCGTGAGCTCGGCAACCCGGCCGACGGCGCGCAAACGCTGCAGGCCGCCATCATTGATCAGCGCCAGCCCGGCCGAGTCATAGCCGCGGTATTCAAGCTTGCGCAGCCCTTCGAGCAGCACGGAAACGATATTGCGGTCGGCGACCGCGGCAACGATGCCACACATAATTTTGATCCGTCAGAAATTGTGAATTGGAAGCGCTGCGCGCTACCGGGAAATCTCGGAGCAGCCCGGCGCACGCATCACCACTTTATTTTTTTACCGCTTTTAGCGGTCTCTTCCAGCCCGCAATCGAAACCTGCTTGGCGCGCGACACGGTCAGCGTATCCGGCGGCGCGTCGCGGGTCAGCGTGGTGCCGGCCCCGAGCGTCGCGCCACGACCGACGGTGACAGGAGCGACGAGTTGCGTATCCGAACCGATGAAGGCGTCGTCTTCGATAATCGTCTGAAACTTGTTGGCGCCGTCGTAATTGCAGGTGATCGTTCCGGCGCCGACATTGACCCGGCTGCCGATGATCGCGTCGCCGATGTAAGCCAAATGATTGACCTTCGAATGCGCGGCGATCGTACTTTTCTTGATCTCGACGAAATTGCCGATGTGCACGTCGCCAGCCAGTTCGGCGCCCGGACGCAAACGCGCAAAGGGGCCAATCCGGCCATCGGGGCCGACCACCGCATCCTCGATATGGGTGAACGCAGCCAGACGCGCACCGGCGCCAATACGGGCATTCTTGAGAACGCAGTTGGGGCCGACTTCGACCGCCTCGTCGAGCTCAACCCGACCCTCAAAGACGCAGTTGATGTCGATGAACACGTCGCGCCCGCAGACGAGTTCGCCGCGCACGTCAAGGCGCTGCGGATCGGCGAGGCGAACGCCTTGCTCCATCAACTGTTCGGCGGTGCTGCGTTGCGCAATGCGTTCGAGCTCGGCAAGTTGCACCTTGCTGTTGACGCCGAGCACTTCCCACTCGTGGGTCGGGTTCACCGTACGGATCGGCAGTCCGGCATCGACCGCCATTGAGACGATGTCGGTCAGGTAATACTCCTGCTGCGCATTGTCGTTCGACAAACGACCGAGCCACTGTCCGAGCAGTGCGCTCGGCATGGCCATGATACCGGTATTGATTTCGCCGATGCGCCGCTCTTCGGCGGTCGAATCCTTCTGCTCGACAATGCGCAGCACGCGGCCGGTGTCGTCGCGAACAATGCGACCATAGCCGCTTGGATCGGCGAGTTCGACGGTGAGAATGGCCAGCGCGCCCTGCGCGGCATGCCCCAGTTTCTTGAGCGTTTCAGCGCGAATCAACGGTACGTCGCCGTAAAGGATCAGCGTCGTTCCCTCACTGGAGAGATGCGGTAGCGCCTGCTGCACCGCGTGCCCGGTGCCCAATTGCGGCTCTTGCAAAGCCCAGGCCAGATCCGGCGCGTCCAGCGTGCGGCGCACCGCCTCGCCACCATGGCCATAAACCACGCAGAGCGTTTGCGGCGCGAGACTGCGCGCGGTATCGATGACGTGCAGCACCAGCGCCTTGCCGGCCAGCGGATGCAATACCTTGGGCAGGTTGGAATGCATGCGTTTGCCCTGCCCCGCGGCGAGGATGACGATATTCATGTGAGCTACCTGTTAATAAGATGGACGTTCTAGCGGTCGTCCTGCCCGGAAAGGATCTCGCCCAGCATCTGTTTCCCCCGAGGCGAAACGCACCAATGCAGGACATTCTTGTCGTTGATGCGGGTCTCGATGATACCGAGATTCTTGAGTACGGTCAGACGCACGCTGACCAGATCTCGCGCCAGGCCGGTCTTGTCGGTGAGCCCGACCAGGTTGCCATAGACGTAGCTCTCCTCGGCGAGCGCGCGAAGTATCTCGATGTCGTTGTACGACAGCGATTCCTTGGCCACCTCAGGCTTGAGGGCTGGCAACGACTCGGGCGCCGACGGCGGCTCATCGCGCGTCGCTGACAACGACAAATCCGGCTGCTTGATCTGAGCCACCTGACGCAAAAGCTTGTCGGCAACGTTTTCGACGACGCGGCGCGAAGCGACGACGTAGATCAGACAGAAGCCGGCGAAGACGAAGAAATCAACAGGGCGGGTACGCGCCGCTTCGAGCAGATTACTTGCGATCATGTTGAGGAAAAGCGGCACGGTCAGTGCCGCGACGACACCAAGAACCGTGTGCCTCAGCCATTCGCGGCGAGCTGAATCACGCTGCCGCACGCTCAGAAAACAGTTGGCGACGCCGCCAAGAATCCCGGCAGCAACCATGATCAGCAGAATTGCCAGCATATAGCTGTCCAGGGTGTTGGGCAGCGAGGTAAGCTGCAAGGTTTTCTGCAATTCCGGATTCATTATCCATTCCTCGTTCTGAGCAGGCACTACTATGCCATAGCCGTGCCCGAAGCAGAAGAAAGCGCACTACCGCCGGTCGACGGCAACGGGCTTTCAGCGAAGGCCGAAAAGGCCGACGCCCACTATTTGACGAGCGGCACAATCCGCGGATCAGCGCGGCAGCGTACTCTCGCCCATCAGGAAAGCGTCAACCTCGCGAGCGTATTGACGCCCTTCACCAGTGCGGACCGGTCAGGCCCGCGCCCAACATTGGCCCGCCGGGCGATCCGCCGCTCAACGCGGCGACGTGCTTTCCCCCATCAGGAAGGCATCGACTTCCCTGGCGCACTGACGACCTTCGCCAGTGCAGGCCGCACGGCCCACGCTCCAACACTCGCACTCCGGGCGATCCGCCGTTCATCGAGGTAGCGTGCTCGACCCCATCAGGAAGGCATCAACCTCTCGCGCACTGACGACCTTCGCCAGTGCAGGCCGCACGGCCCGCGCTCCAACACTCGCACTCCGGACGATCCGCCGCTCATCAAGGTAGCGTGCTCGACCCCATCAGGAAGGCATCAACCTCTCGCGCGCACTGACGACCTTCGCCAGTGCGGGCCGCACGGCCCGCGCTCCAACACTCGCCCCCGGGCGATCCGCCGCTCATCGAGGTAGCGTGCTCGACCCCATCAGGAAGGCATCGACTTCCCTGGCGCACTGACGACCTTCGCCAGTGCAGGCCGCACGGCCCGCGCTCCAACACTCGCCCCCGGGCGATCCGCCGCTCATCGAGGTAGCGTACTCGACCCCATCAGGAAGGCATCAACCTCTCGCGCGCACTGACGACCTTCGCGGATCGCCCAGACGACCAGCGACTGCCCGCGACGGGTATCGCCAGCCACATAGACCTTGCTGGCGCTGGTCGCATAACAGCCGACGCCGTCGGTCGTCGCCTTGGCGTTGCCACGTGCGTCCTTGTCGACGGCAAAGGCGTCAAGCAGGCCGCCGACCGGATTGACAAAACCCATCGCCAGAAAAACAAGATCGGCGGCAAACGTTTGTTCGCTGCCCGCAACCTCGCTCATCTTGCCGTCCTTCCATTCGAGGTCGACGGTCCTGAGCGATTTGAGAACACCATTCTCGCCAAGAAACTCCTTGGTCGCGACCGAGAACCTGCGCTGGGTATCGCCTTCCTGATGCGAAGACGAGGTACGCATCTTGATCGGCCAGTAAGGCCAGGTCAGCGCCTTGTTTTCCTGCTCGGGCGGCTGCGGCATCAACTCGAACTGGGTGACCGACGCCGCACCGTGGCGATAACTGGTACCGACGCAGTCGGAACCCGTATCACCGCCGCCGATGACGATAACGTGCTTGCCCTTGGCGCTGATCGGATTGGCCGAACCACCGGAGACTTCCTTGTTCTGCGGGATTAAAAACTCGAGCGCGGCGTAAGTGCCCTTGAGCTCGCGCCCCGGAATCGGCAAATCGCGCGGCACTTCCGAACCGGTCGCCAGGATCACCGCGTCGAAATCGCGAGTCAGTTGATCGGCGGCGACGAATTCACGTGCATCGTTGGCGATCCCCGCCGGCAGTTCTTTACAACCGACGATCACGCGGGTTCTGAAAACGACGCCTTCGGCTTCCATCTGTTTGACGCGACGCGCAATCAGCGACTTGTCGAGCTTGAAGTCGGGGATGCCGTAACCGAGCAGCCCGCCAGCGCGGTCGTTCTTCTCGAACACCGTCACCTGGTGGCCGACACGCGCCAGTTGCTGGGCAGCAGCGAGTCCGGAAGGGCCCGACCCGACGACAGCGACCTTCTTGCCGGTCGTGGCTTTCGGCGGCCGCGGAGCGACCCAGCCCATTTCCCAACCCTTATCGACAATCGCGTGTTCGATCGACTTGATGCCTACCGGGTCATTGTTGATATTGAGCGTGCACGCCGCTTCGCACGGCGCCGGACAAATACGGCCGGTAAACTCGGGAAAATTATTGGTCGAGTGCAGCACCTCAAGTGCCTGTTTCCAGTTACCGCGATAAACCAGGTCATTCCAGTCCGGGATGATGTTGTTCACCGGACAGCCATTGTTGCAGAACGGAATGCCGCAATCCATGCAGCGGGCGCCCTGCACCTTTGCCTGATCATCGCCGAGCGTTGCCACGAACTCGTGGTAGTTCTTTAAACGCCCGGCAACCGGCACATAGGCCTCGGCCAGACGTTGATACTCCATGAAGCCGGTCGGCTTTCCCATTTATGCTGCCTCCTGTTGCTTTTGTGCGGCCATTTCGGTCAACGCACGACGATATTCGTTAGGCATCACCTTGACGAAGCGGCCAAGGTTCGCCGCCCAGTCGTCAAGAATAGCGCGCGCCTGCAAACTACCGGTGTGCTTGGCGTGTTGCTCGATCAGCCCCTTGAGCAACGCTTCGTCGGCCATACCGAGGTGATGGACATCGACCTTGCCATGGCTCTCGAGTTCGTCTCCGGAGTCGCTACCCTGACGCGCGGCAATTTCTTCCTCGACCGGTTCCAACGCCACCTGTGCCATATTGCAACGCGACTCGAACGTGCCTTCTTCGTCGAGCACGTAAGCGACGCCACCCGACATGCCGGCGGCGAAATTGCGTCCCGTCATGCCGAGTACGACCACCGTACCACCGGTCATGTATTCGCAACCGTGATCGCCAACCCCCTCGACCACCGCCGTGGCGCCCGAATTGCGCACCGCGAAGCGTTCGCCGGCAACGCCGGCAAAGAAAGCTTCGCCTTCGATCGCGCCGTAAAGAACGGTGTTGCCGACGATGATATTCTTCGACGTACTGCCAGCAAATGCCGGGTTCGGACGAACGATGATGCGGCCCCCCGACAAGCCCTTGCCGACGTAGTCGTTGCCTTCGCCAATGAGGTCGACGGTTACCCCGTGCGCCAGCAAAGCGCAGAAGCTCTGTCCCGCGGTTCCGTTCAGCGTGATGTGGATGGTGTTGTCGGGCAGCCCCGCATAGCCGTATTTCTCGGCGACACGCGAGGACAACATGGCGCCGACGGTCCGATTGGCGTTGCGGATCGGCAGCGCTATCCGGACCGGTTTGCCTTCGTCGAGCGCCGCCTTGGCCAGCTCGATCAGCTGGTTGTCGAGCGCCTTGGACAAGCCGTGATCCTGAGTTTCGCAATGCTTGACCGGTTCGCCCGCGGCGTTTTCCGGACGATAGAAGATGCGGCTGTAGTCGAGGCCATGCGCCTTCCAGTGCGCGATTCCCTTGCGCATGTCGAGCAGGTCGGCGCGCCCGATCAGGTCGTCGAACTTACGAATACCGATTTGCGCCATCAATTCGCGCAGTTCTTCGGCGACGAAAAAGAAGAAGTTGACGACGTGCTCGGGCTGACCCGAGAACTTGCGGCGCAGCACCGGGTCCTGCGTCGCGACCCCCACCGGACAGGTATTGAGGTGGCATTTGCGCATCATGATGCAACCCTGGACGACCAACGGCGCGGTCGCGAAACCGACCTCGTCGGCACCGAGCAGCGCGGCGATCAGCACATCACGTCCGGTCTTCATCTGACCATCGGCCTGCACGCGAACGCGGCCACGCAGCTGGTTGAGCACCAGCGTCTGCTGCGTTTCGGCAAGGCCCAGCTCCCATGGCGACCCAGCGTGCTTGATCGACGACAAGGGGCTGGCGCCGGTACCGCCGTCGTGGCCGGCGATCACTAGGTGATCGGCCTTGGCCTTGGTGACACCGGCGGCGACGGTGCCGACACCAACTTCAGAAACCAGTTTGACGCTGATCGACGCCTTGGAATTGGCATTTTTGAGGTCGTGAATCAGTTGCGCCAGATCCTCGATCGAATAGATGTCGTGGTGCGGCGGCGGCGAAATCAGCCCGACACCGGGAACCGAGTGGCGCAGGTAGCCGATGTATTCAGTCACTTTGTGTCCCGGCAACTGGCCGCCCTCGCCCGGCTTCGCGCCCTGCGCCATCTTGATCTGGATCTGGTCGGCATTGACCAGGTATTCGCCGGTCACGCCGAAACGCCCGGAAGCGACCTGCTTGATCGCCGAGCGCAGGCTGTCGCCTTCCTGAAGCATGAGATCGCGCTCGATGCGATCCTTGCCGATGATATCGGAAACCATCTGACCGGCCTTGGCCGGTTTGAAACGCGCCGGGTCTTCGCCGCCTTCACCGGTATTCGACTTGCCGCCGATACGGTTCATGGCGATCGCCAGCGTGCTGTGCGCCTCGGTCGAGATCGAGCCGAGCGACATCGCGCCGGTCGCGAAACGCTTGACGATATCCTTGGCCGTTTCGACTTCGTCGAGCGGCACGGCGGGACCAGCCGCCTTGATCTCGAACAATCCGCGCAACGTCATGTGCCGGCGGGTCTGGTCGTTGATGATCTTGGCGTATTCCTTGTAGCTGTCGTACTGGCCTGAACGCGTCGAATGCTGCAGTTTGGCGATCGCATCCGGTGTCCACATGTGCTCTTCGCCACGCACGCGGAAGGCGTATTCGCCGCCAGCATCGAGCATGTTAAGCAGCACCGGGTCGTCGCTGAACGCCTGCCGGTGCTGACGAATCGACTCTTCCATGACGTCGAAGATGTCAATCCCCTCGACCTGCGTCGAGGTGCCGGTAAAGTATTTGTCGACCATTTTCTTCTGCAGGCCGATGGCCTCGAAGATCTGCGCCCCGGTATAGGACATGTAGGTCGAAATGCCCATCTTCGACATCACCTTGAGCAAGCCCTTGCCGATGCCCTTGATATAGTGTTTGACCGCCTTGTCGCGCGCCTGCTCGTCGCTTCCTGCCATTTGCTGCAGTGTTTCGAGCGCGAGGTAGGGATGCACCGCCTCGGCACCGTAACCTGCGAGCACCGCGAAGTGATGCGTTTCGCGTGCCGAACCGGTTTCGACGACCAGGCCGGCGCGGGTCCGCAAGCCATGCGTCACCAGGTGCTGATGCACCGCCGAAGTGGCCAGCAGCGCGGGGATCGCCACATGGTCCTTGTCCAGTTTGCGGTCGGAGACGATCAGCAGACCAGCACCGCGCTGCACGGCGTCTTGCGCTTCAGCGCACAAAGACGCCAGACGTGCCTCGACGCCCTCCTTGCCCCAGGCCAGCGGGTAGCAGATATCGAGTTCGGCAGAACTGAACTTGTCGTCGGTGTAGGCCGCGATGTTGCGCAGTTTGGCCATGTCGGCGTAGCTCAGCACCGGCTGCGAGATTTCCAGACGATACGGCGGATTGATTTCGTTGATGCCGAGCAGGTTGGGCTTGGGTCCGATGAACGAGACCAGCGACATCACCAACTGTTCGCGAATCGGATCGATCGGCGGGTTGGTGACCTGCGCAAACAGCTGCCGAAAATAGTTGTACAAGGGCTTGTTCTTGCTCGACAACACCGCCAGCGGCGAGTCGTTGCCCATCGATCCGGTCGCTTCTTCACCGCTCTTCGACAAAGGCTCGAGGATGAACTTGATATCTTCCTGGGTAAAACCAAAGGCCTGCTGGCGATCGAGCAGCGACGCGGCGCACTCGGGGGCCGCCGCATTCACCGGAACGTCGAGCCCGTCGACCTTGATATTGATTCGCGCCACCCAATCCTGATACGGCTTCTGCCGCGACAGCGTTTCCTTGAGCTCAAGATCGTCGATGATGCGTCCCTGGTCGAGGTCGATCAGGAACATCTTGCCCGGCTGCAAACGCCACTTCTTGACGATATTCTCGTCGGGAATCGGCAGCACACCGGATTCCGACGACATCACCACCAGATCGTCGTTGGTCACCAGATAGCGCGCCGGGCGCAGGCCGTTGCGGTCGAGCGTCGCGCCGATCTGGCGGCCATCGGTGAACGCCACCGCCGCCGGCCCATCCCAAGGCTCCATCATCGCCGCATGGTATTCGTAGAAGGCGCGGCGTTTTTCGTCCATCAGCGTGTGCGACTCCCAGGCTTCGGGAATCAGCATCATCATCGCGTGCGCCAGCGAGTAGCCGCCCATCACCAGCAACTCAAGCGCGTTGTCGAACGACGCCGTGTCCGACTGATTCGGATAGATCAGCGGCCAGATTTTGTCGAGGTCGGCGCCGAGCAGCGGCGACCAAGTACCTTTTTCGCGCGCGCGCATCCAGTTGTAATTGCCGCGCAAGGTGTTAATCTCGCCGTTGTGCGCGATCATGCGGAACGGATGGGCGAGCGGCCAAGTCGGGAAGGTATTGGTCGAGAAGCGCTGGTGCACCAACGCCAGCGCCGAAACGCAACGCGCATCCTTGAGATCGACGTAGTACTCGCCGACCTGATCGGCGAGCAACAGCCCCTTATAGACGATCGTTCGCGCCGACATCGACGGCTGATAGAACTCCTTGCTGTGCTCTAGCCCAAGACAGCGAATGGCGTTGGCGGCACGGCGGCGGATGACGTAGAGCTTGCGCTCGAGCGCGTCGGTAACCATCACGTCAGCGCCGCGGCCGATGAAGACCTGGCGAATGATCGGCTCGCGCTGGCGAACCGCCGGCGACATCGGCATCGTGTGATTGATCGGGACGTCACGCCAGCCGAGAACAACCTGCCCCTCGGAACGCACTGCGCGTTCGATTTCCTCCTGGCAAGCGAGGCGCGAAGCCGATTCCTTGGGCAGAAAGACCATGCCGACGCCGTAATCGCCGGCACGCGGCAAAACCACGCCCTGCTTGCCCATCTCGTCGCGCAGATAGTCGTCCGGAATCTGAATCAGAATTCCTGCGCCGTCGCCCATCAGCGGATCGGCACCGACAGCGCCCCGGTGATCCAGGTTTTTCAGGATCAGTAACCCCTGCTGGATGATCGAGTGGCTTTTTTGGCCTTTGATGTGCGCTACAAAACCGACGCCACAGGCATCGTGCTCGTTGGCCGGGTCATAGAGCCCTTGCCGCTCAGGTACAGCCGAATCCATCACTCTCGAATCCTCACAAAACAATGACATAAAACAGACGGTCAATACACCAAACGTCAAAAAAGCCGGCTAGCAGCCAGCCATATGCATTCAATGAGCGACCCGCGAGTATAGCCCGAAAACGCCCCTGAACAAAACGCCAAGCCGCACCAAAACAGTGCAGCAACAGGGACGCCGCAACGCTTTCGGATAGTGCCGCGGAGTGGACCAGCAAAGACTGAAGTCGTCGCCGGCCGCTCAAGATCAATTCAAAAAAAATCCCGCAATGGAATTGAGGTCCATTTTTTAACGGCGACGGCCGACACAACGCCCTCCAGCACAGCATTGAAAACCATCGCTTTTCTGCCAACGCGCGTTCGGCCATCACCAAAGAGTGCGCAACTGGCCTTTTTTTGGCATAGGCCTCGTGATAGAGTACCGCTCCGGATTGATCGACGACAGAATAAAGAAAATGCTCAGGGACGTTGTCGAGATGCCGTGAAAAATACAGGGCTGTTATTCCTTGCTGACCACCGTGGTTTTCGGTTGTCCAGATGAACGCAACTGTCGACGGTAGTCTGCGTTGCGTAAATCAATGCTCTGCAGACCGCAGTTTTCACCCTTACGAAACGAGTTATGGAGATCTGAATGCCACTGACTATCGGAGTACCACGGGAAGTCTTTGCCGGTGAGAAGCGCGTTGCGACAGTTCCAGACGTTGTCGAGAAGTTGATCAAGCTGGGCTTTAAAGTCGCCATCGAATCAGGCGCCGGCGAGGGTGCCAACTTCAGCGACGACGTCTATCGTGCCGCAGGCGGAGAGATTGTCGAAGGCGCCGCCACGCTATGGGCATCGTCCGACATCGTTTTCAAGGTTCGCGGTCCGAACAGCGATGAAGTCGGCCTGTTGCGCGAAGGTGGCACACTGCTTTCCTTCATCTGGCCGGCACAGAATCCCGAACTGCTGCAGCAGCTCGCCGCCAAGAAGGCGACGGTGCTGGCCATCGACTCGCTGCCGCGCACGCTCTCCCGCGCCCAGAAGATGGACGCCTTGACCTCCCAGGCTGGCGTCGCCGGCTACCGCGCCGTCATCGAGGCGGCCAACGCCTTCGGCCGCTTCTTCAACGGCCAGATCACGGCGGCGGGCAAAGTTCCGCCGGCCAAGGTGTTCATCGCCGGCGCCGGCGTCGCCGGCTTGTCGGCGATCGGCACGGCAGCCAACCTCGGCGCCATCGTTCGCGCCAACGACACGCGCGCCGAAGTGGCCGATCAGGTCGTCTCGCTGGGCGGTGAATTCGTCAAGGTCGATTACGAAGAAGAAGGTTCCGGCGGCGGCGGTTACGCCAAAGTAATGAGCGAGGGCTTCCAGAAAGCCCAGCGCGACATGTACGCCAAGCAAGCCAAGGAAGTGGATATCATCATCACCACCGCGCTGATCCCGGGCAAGCCCGCGCCCAAGCTGATCACCGCCGAAATGGTCAAGAGCATGAAACCCGGCAGCGTGATCGTCGACATGGCCGCCGAACAGGGCGGCAACTGCGAGCTGACCGAGCCCGGCCAGGCTGTCGTCAAACACGGCGTCACCATCATCGGCTACACCGACTTGGTCAGCCGCCTGGCAAGGCAGTCGTCGACGCTCTATGCCACCAACCTCTTCCGCCTCGCCGAAGAACTGTGCAAGACCAAAGACGGCGTCATCGACGTCAACATGGAAGACGACGCCATCCGCGGCCTGACGGTCGTCAAGGAAGGCAACATCAGCTGGCCGCCACCCAAGCCTGCCGCCCCGCCTCCCGCGGCGGCAAAACCGGCCGCTGTCGCTGCCGCCCCCGCCGCCAAGAAGGGCCATGGCCACGGCGGCAGCAGCGAACCGATGGCCGGCAACAAGCTCGCGGTGATTTTCGGCGTCGCCGCCGTGCTGTTCTGGCTCGTCGGCGCGCATGCGCCGGCGGCCTTCCTTGGCCACTTCACGGTCTTCGTGCTGGCCTGCTTCGTCGGCTACATGGTCGTCTGGAACGTCAAACCGGCGCTGCATACGCCGCTGATGAGCGTCACCAACGCGATCAGCAGCATCATCGCCATCGGTGCCCTCGTGCAGATCGCGCCACCGCTCGTCGGTAGCGTACCGCGACCGGAGGAATGGATACGCTGGCTGGCAATTGGCGGCATTGTCCTCGCGACGATCAACATGTTCGGCGGTTTCGCCGTCACCCAGCGCATGCTGGCGATGTTCCGCAAGTAAAGGAAGATTAAAATGTCTGGAAGTCTGGCAACTGTCTCCTATATCGGAGCAACGATTCTCTTCATCCTCTGCCTCGGTGGTCTCTCGAATCAAGAGACCTCGCGGCGCGGCAACCTCTACGGAATGATCGGCATGGCGATTGCCGTCGTCGCGACCGTCTTCGGACCGCAAGTCACGGCAGCCGGCTTGCCGTGGATCATCGGCGCGATGGCCGTTGGCGGCGCGATCGGCGTGTATCTCGCGCGCACCGTGCAAATGACGCAAATGCCCGAGCTCGTCGCCTTCATGCACAGCATGGTCGGCCTCGCAGCAATGCTCGTTGGCTTTGCCAGCTACATCGACCCGGCCGTTGGCGATAGCCTGGGTCACGCCGAGAAGCTAATCCACGAGGTCGAGATCTACCTCGGCGTCCTGATCGGCGCGGTCACCCTCTCGGGTTCGGTGATCGCTTTCGGCAAGCTCTCGGGCAAGATCGGCGGCAAGCCGGTCCTGCTGCCGGGTCGTCACCTGATGAACCTCGCTGGCCTGCTCATCGTCATCTACTTCGGTCGCGAGTTCCTGAATGCGCCGACGATCGCAGCCGGAATGACGCCGATGATCGTGATGACGGTGATCGCATTGCTCTTTGGCGTACATATGGTGATGGCCATTGGCGGCGCCGACATGCCGGTCGTCGTTTCGATGCTCAACAGCTACTCGGGCTGGGCCGCAGCGGCAACGGGCTTCATGCTCAATAACGACCTGCTGATCGTGACCGGGGCACTGGTCGGTTCGAGCGGAGCGATCCTCTCGTACATCATGTGCCAGGCGATGAACCGGCAGTTCCTCTCCGTCATCGCCGGCGGTTTCGGCGGCGACAGCGCCAAGCCGAAAGCGGTTGCCGGCGCCAGTACCGAACCGGTGGGCGAAGTGACGCCGATTCTCGCTGCCGAAACGGCCGAGCTCCTGCGCGAAGCGAAGAACGTCGTCATCGTTCCGGGCTACGGAATGGCGGTTGCGCAGGCCCAACACACCGTGTTCGAGATCACCAAGGTGCTGCGTGAAAAAGGCGTCAATGTGCGTTTTGGCATCCACCCGGTTGCCGGTCGCATGCCGGGTCACATGAACGTTCTGCTCGCCGAAGCCAAGGTTCCGTACGACATCGTTTTCGAAATGGACGAACTCAACGACGACTTCCCGACGACCGACGTGGCGATAATCATCGGTGCCAACGACATCGTCAACCCGGCAGCGCAAGAAGACCCGAGCAGCCCGATCGCCGGCATGCCGGTACTCGAAGTGTGGAAGGCCAAGACCTCGGTCGTGATGAAGCGCAGCATGGCTTCCGGTTATGCTGGCGTCGACAATCCGCTGTTCTACAAGGACAACAATCGCATGCTCTTCGGCGACGCCAAGAAGATGCTCGACGAGGTCCTGATTGCTTTGAAGTCCTGATCAGCGACAACTGCTGATCATTTGACGGCCAGGGACAGCGCGCTGCCCCTGGTCACCATATACCATCAAAACGAGCTGTCTTCAGGGGGTTGCATGGAGGTCAGGGAAGTACTCAAGGTCAAGGATTCTGCGCTGTTTGCCGTCCACCCGGAGTCATTGCTCTCCGAAGCGGTGATCATGATGGCCGAAAACGATATTGGCTGTGTCGTGGTCATGGACGGTGGCAAACTGGTCGGCGTCGTGACTTTCCGCGAGGTACTGCAGGTCTTGGCCAAACGCCAGACTGAGGGCCGCGTCGGTCCGACGCCGCCGATTGCCGAAATACTGGTCAGCGAGGCGATGCACCCAAACCCGCCGACGGCGCATCCGGCGATGGATCTCGACGAATTGCGCCGCCTGATGGTCGGCACGCACACGCGCTACGTGCCGGTGATGGAAGACGACACCATGATCTGCGTCATCTCTTTCCACGACGTCGCCAAGGCCGTACTCGAGGAACGAAGCTTCGAAAACAAGTTGCTCAAGGCCTACATCAAGGACTGGCCCACCGAGGAAAGACCTTAAGCGCGACTCATCGGCGCCGCGCTCAACTCTCGCCCACCGAAAACATCCGGCGGTGTTCCTTGATCGCGTAGCGATCGGTCATCCCGGCGATATAGTCGGCTATCCTGCGCGGCTGTTCGACGACCGCCTGATACGGGGCGGGAAGCATGCGCGGATCGCTGACGAAGGCCGAAAACAGATCGCTGACGATGTGCGCGGCTTTGCGGGTCATGCGCAAGACCTGAAAGTGCTGATAAAGATTCTTGTGCAGGAAGCGTTTCATTTCCCGCTGCGCCTCATGCAACTGATCGGAAAAAGCGACCAGCGGCGCGCTCAGCCTGACCCCCGCTAGATCGCCTGGCGACTGGCGCATAATGTTGCCGGCAGTCGTCTCGATCAAGTCGCAGACCAGCACGTTGATCATGCGGCGGATCGTTTCATGTACCAGTCGCCGCCCGCCAAGGCCAGGATAGGTCGCCCTGACGTCGGCGCTATGGCGCGCGAAGAGCGTGACCTCTTCAAGTTGCTCAAGCGTAATCAAGCCCGAGCGCAAGCCATCATCGACATCGTGGTTGTTGTAGGCGATTTCGTCGGCGAAATTGCAGATTTGCGCTTCGAGCGACGGTTGCGTGCGATTGATGAAGCGCTCGCCCAGTTCGCCCAGTTGCCGCGCGTTCTCGGCAGAACAGTGCTTGACGATGCCTTCGCGCGTCTCGTAAGTTAAATTGAGTCCGTCGAATGCCGCGTAGCGCTCCTCGAGCCGGTCGACGATACGCAGACTCTGCAGATTATGCTCGAAGCCCCCCTGGCCGCGCATGCACGCGTTGAGCGCATCCTGCCCGGCGTGCCCGAACGGGGTATGCCCGAGGTCGTGAGCGAGCGAAATAGCCTCCGCCAAATCCTCGTTAAGATGCAGCGCGCGGGCAATTCCGCGGGCGATCTGCGCCACCTCGAGGGTATGCGTCAACCGTGTTCGAAAAAGATCGCCCTCGTGGTTAACGAAAACCTGGGTCTTGTACTCGAGACGACGGAACGCCGTTGAATGCACGATGCGATCGCGATCGCGCTGAAACTCGCTGCGATGCGACGGCGGCTCGTCGACATGGCGGCGGCCGCGGGAAGCGGCCTGCGAAACGGCGTAAGGGGCAAGTTCAGACATGCTCTGACCGTGCGCCAATCGCTTCGGCAATTTGCGCCGGCGTAGCGCAATCGCTGACCACGGCCCGGCCGATCTCTCTGAACAGCACCAGACGTAATTTTCCGTTCTGCACTTTTTTGTCGTGCTGCATCAGCTCAAGATAACGATCGACTTCCATCGCCGGACCGAATACCGGCAAGCCGGCACGGGTAAACAGCTCTTCCACGCGCCGCACGTCAGCCACACTGATCCAGCCGAGCCGACGCGACAGTTCGGCGGCCATCAGGGTGCCGGCGGCCACGGCTTCGCCGTGCAGCCACTCGCCATACCCCATCCCGGTCTCAATGGCGTGGCCAAAGGTATGGCCGATATTGAGCAAGGCCCGCTCACCGTTTTCATGCTCGTCGGCGACAACCACTTCGGCCTTGTTCTGGCATGACCGGCAGATGGCGTATTCAAGCGCTTGCGGCTCGCGCGCCAGCACGCGCTCAAGATTGGCTTCGAGCCAGTCAAGAAAAGGTAGATCGCGGATCAGTCCATTCTTGATGACTTCAGCCAGTCCCGCGCGCAACTCGCGATCAGGCAGGGTACTGAGCGTCTCGGTATCGGCCAGCACGACCCCCGGCTGATAGAAAGCTCCGATCATGTTCTTGCCCAGCGGGTGGTTGATCGCCGTCTTGCCGCCGATCGACGAATCGACCTGCGACAACAGTGTCGTCGGCACCTGAATGAAGGGCATGCCGCGCTGGTAACACGCTGCGGCAAAGCCGGTCATATCGCCAACGACGCCGCCGCCCAGCGCAATCAGTGTCGTCGAACGCTCGCAACAGCGCTCGAGCAGCACATCGAAGATGGAATTGAGCGTTTGCCAGTTCTTGAAGCGCTCGCCATCGGGCAAAATAACTTCGACCACCTCGATGCCGGCGTCACGCAAAAGCTTGGCAAAACGCTGAAGGTAGAGCGGCGCCACCGTCGTATTGGTGACGATGGCGACCTTGGGCTGACGCAAATGAGGAAGCAACAAGTCGCTGCGACCGAGCAGCCCCTGACCGACATGGACCGGGTAGGCGCGGGCTCCCAATTCAACCTTCACGGTTTCCATCGTTCGCCGACTTCCTTGATTAATAGCTGCAGGACGCCCTGGGCATTGCTGCGACCGCCGTCGACGACCAAGTCGGCGACCTCGCGATAGAAGGGATCACGTTGCACAAAAAGCTCCTTGAGCCTGAGCAGCGGATCAGCGACTTGCAGCAACGGCCGGTTTCGATCGTTACGCGTGCGCTCCAGCAGGGTGTGCGGCGGCACGTTGAGATAAACGACGAAACCGCTGGCCTTCATGTTGCTGCGGTTCTCCTCGCGCAGCACAGCACCGCCGCCGGTCGCCACGACGCGCCCGGAGAGGCGGGACAGATCAGCGATGACCAGGGCTTCACGCTTGCGAAAACCTTCCTCGCCCTCGATTTCAAAGACCGTCGGAATACTCACCCCCGTACGCGCCTCGATTTCATGGTCTGAATCGACGAAATCGAGCGCCAGCCGCTTGGCCAGCGAGCGTCCAATAGTCGTCTTGCCAGCCCCCATCAGGCCGACCAGATAGACGTTCCGTTTGCCGTATTGTTTATCCACAGCGCCATTCTACCGCAGTGGCTGGGCAAGAAAGCGAACAGCCGGCAACAGCCGGCTGTGTCGTCAACACGGAATCAGAAATCAGCGCACGGCCAGCGATTCGGCAACGATCCTGGGGGTAATGAAAACCAGCAACTCGGTCTTGTCATCGATCCACTCGCGGTTCTTGAACAACCAGCCGATATAAGGCAGGTCGCCGAAGAAAGGAATGCGCTGCGTGTTGTCGCTCGTCTTCTGCGTATAGATGCCGCCGATCACCACCGTTCCGCCGTTCTCGACCAGCACTTCGGTCTTGACGTGCTTGGTGTCGATGGCCACGCCGGCACCCGTAGACAGAGAGGTATTCGGAGTGTCCTTGTTGATGTCCAAGGTCATCGTGATCTTGCCATCAGGCGTGATCTGCGGTTTGACCTTGAGCGACAGATTGGCCTTGCGGAAAGTCACGCTAGTCGCGCCGGAACTCGTCGCCTGCTGATACGGAATTTCGACGCCTTGCTCGATGATCGCCTCGATCTGATTGGCGGTCATCACGCGCGGGCTCGAAATCACCTTGCCGCGCCCGTCAGCCTCGAGCGCCGATATCTCGGCGGTCAGGTACTTGGTCTTGTCGCTATTGAAAAGCATCAGCCCGAAGGTGCCGGCGGTCCCGGCGCGCGGCGTCGCCGGAAGATTGACTAAGGCGTTGCTCGAGGCATTGCCACTGATCAGCGTGCCATCGCTGCCAATTCGGGTGGGGCCAGCGCCATTGACGAAGGCCAGGGTACCTCCCGAACTGGTCGCCGACCCGCCCCAGCCCAGACGCACGCCGATGTTCTTGGCGAAGCTGTCGCCAGCCTCGACGATACGCGCTTCGATCATCACCTGGCGCACTGATAGATCGACCTTGGCGATCAACTGCCGGACGTCGTCAAGCCGGCTTGGCGTATCCTGGACAAAGAGGATGTTGGTCCGCGTATCGACCACGGCGCTGCCGCGCTTCGAAAGCATTCGCTGAGTCGAATCGGTGAGCAGTTTCTTGATTTCCTCGGCCTTCTGATAATTGAGCTGGAAGTTCTCGGTGCGCAAGGGCTCAAGATCGCCGATCTGCGCCTTCGCTTCGTAATCGAGTTTCTCCTTGGTCGCGATTTCCTCACGCGGCGCAATCAGTATGACGTTGCCGTTCTTGCGCATGTCGAGGCCCTTCTGCTGGAGGATGATATCCAGCGCCTGATCCCAGGGAACATCCTTGAGGATCAGAGTAATCGCCCCGCCGACAGAATCGCTGACGACCATGTTCATTCCGGTGAATTCGCCGATCACCTGAAGCAAACGCCGCACCTCGACATTCTGGAAATTGAGCGACAGTTTTTCTCCCAGGTAACCGCCACGAGCCCCCTGCACCAATTTGTTCGGATTCTCGATCACCGGCCGCACTTCGATCACGAACTGGTTGTCGGTCTGATAGGCGTTGTGTTCCCACAGACCGCGCGGCGTGATCGTCATGCGCGCATTGCCGCCCTGCTGGACGGTATTGAGCGAAACGACCGGCGTCGCAAAATCGGTGACATCAAGACGCTTGCGCAGTGCATCAGGAACATTCACTTTGACAAAATCGACGACCAGATTTTGCCCTTGCTGGCGAATATCGATTCCCGCGTTGGAATCGCTAAGATCAACGGTAATTCGCGCTTCGCCATCCTTGCCACGACGAAATGCGATATCGCGAATGCTATAGGCGTCAGCCGACGGACTCGGCTGCGAGAAATGCTCAGCCATCGGCACGACGGCACCGCCCTTCGGCGCACTCGGAACCAAGGCCAGCAGCAAGCTGTTGCCGTCGATCGTCGGCACGTAAGTCATCGCCTGATTGAGGTTCAACACCAGGCGGGTACGCCCTTCGGCCTGCACCACATTGGCACTCCGAAGCTCGCCTTCGTTATAGGTCTGACTCGTTTTTCCCAGACCATTGGTGGTATTGGCGAAATCGAGCGCAATGCGTGCTGGCGAGGCAACGCTGAAGCCCGGCGGCGGCGCCGTCAGCGCTTCCTTGAAGGTCAGCTTGACATTGAGCACGCCCCCCTGTTGCGCGACGGTCATCGACTCGATCGAATTCGGCCTAGCCTCCTGAGCGATGGCGGGCGTGCCCGCCAGCAACAGCCCGCAGACTAAAAAGAGCAGGTAGCACTTGATCGGCTTCATTTCTTTCCCTCCGGTACCTGCAGCAACAACGTGCTTGTTCTTTCAACCCAATCGCCGGCCGAATCCTGAACGAGTTCCTTGAGCGTCGTCTCGGCTTCAGTAATTTTGGTGATCACGCCGAAATTCTGCCCCATGTAATTGCCGACCCTGACCTGATACAAGGAAGAGTCGACCTGAATGATGGCGTACGAGACCTTCTTTCGGCTCATCACGCCAACGTATTTGAGCGATTCCAGCGGATACGCTTCCAAGGGCTCGCGCGGCCGTTCGAGGTCCGGCTGCATACCGCTACCGCCCGACTTCTTCTGCTCGGCGCCGACCTTCGACGACTTGAACGGATCGATCAGGTTGCCGACATCATAGGGGACCGGCTCATACGGCTTGACTTGCGGCAAGGGCGGAATCTTGCCCTTGACATCCTTGGTCGCGTCGTTCATCCACTGCCGCAAATCCTCGTTATCACCGCCTGAGCATGCCACCAGGACAAGGCTGGCCAACGCCACAGCGATCGCTCTCATTTCTTCCCACCCTTGGCGGCCTGCGCCGCCTTCTTTTTGGCAGCCAACTCTTCATCGTCGAGATAGCGGAAAGTCTTGGTCACCGCGTCCATCACCAGACTGCCATCCTTGGCCTGCGGATTAACCGCGATCGAAATATTGTTGAGCGTGACGATTCTCGATAGTCGACTGATATCGCCGGCAAAGGCGCCAAAGTCATGGTAGTTACCAGTCAAGCGCACGTTGATCGGCAATTCGGCATAAAAATCCTTGACGATCTCCTGCCCTGGCTTGAACAGGTCGAACTGCAGACCCCGCCCCATCCCAGACTGGTTGATCTCGATCAGCAAGGCTTCAACCTCCGACTTGTTGGGCAACTGTTTGAGCAGCGCGCCGAACGAGCGATCGATTTCGCTCAATTGCTGCGTATACAGATCAAGATTGACGGCCTGAGTCTTCTTGGCAACAAACTGTTCCTTGAGCTTTAATTCGTCCTGTTGCCGCGCCGCCAGCGCATCGAGTTGATCGCTCCAGACAAACCACCACCCGGCCAGCAGAATCGCCGCGGCCAGACCAAGCAGCGCCGCCACCCGGGGGATCACCGGCCAGGCGCCGACATCCCTCGGATTGAGATTGCGAAAGTCGTCGAGAACCGACCTGAGATCGACCTTGGGAAGCGTAAGAGATTTCATTTCTTGCTCCCCTCGTCGACGGCGGCGCGCTTGAGCGCAACGGTCATCGAAAATTCATTGAGCCGTCGCTTGTCGAGCGTGACCGCCTTGATTTCAATCAACTGCGGTTTTTCGAGCCAGGGAGACGCCTCAATATTGCGCATCAGCGTGGAAACCCGCGCACTGGACTGCGCGTAACCGTTCAATGAGACCTTGACCCCGTCCTGTTTGAGCGAGCGAATATAGACGCCTTCGGGCATCTGTTTGACCATTTCGCTGAGCAGGCGCACCGCTTCGGCCCGATCGCGCTGCAAGGACTCGATGATCTGCTTGCGCGCCAGCAAGGCCTGCGTTTGCTCCTTGAGCCGCTTGATCTGGTCGAGCTGCTTATCGAGAACGGCGATCTCCTTCTTGAGGAAATCGTTCTTGGCCTCCTGCGCCGTGATGTATCCCGAGATCACCGAATAGCCGAGAAAGACGATCAGCGCGGCGAGAACCGAAACCGATCCGAGCAGTCCATAGAACTGTTGGCGTCTGGCCCGGCGCTTTTCAGCGCGATGCGGCAGCAGATTGATGCGTATCATTCGTCGAACCTCCGCAGCGCCAGGCCGCACGCGGCCATCAACGACGACGCATCGGCCAGCAGACTCTTGGCGCGAACCCGATCGGACAGCACCATCTCGGCGAAGGGGTTGGCGATAATCGTGTTGATCTGCGTGCGCGACGCGATCACCTCGTCAGCCCCCGGCAAAACGGCACAGCCGCCGGCCAGAACGATGTGGTTGACCTGGTTGAACTGGGTCGAGGTAAAGAAGAACTGCAAGGCGCGCGACACTTCGAGCGCCATGCTTTCGACAAACGGCTTGAGCAGTTCGGCTTCGTAATTGTCAGGCAGATTGTTGCGCCGTTTTTCAGCCTCGGCCTCCTCGAAATTCATGCCGAAAAGACGGGCAATATCCTGGGTCAGCTGATTCCCGCCGAACGCCTGCTCGCGCACATAGAGTTGCTGGCCATTGCGCAGCACCGTCAGGGTCATGACATTGGCGCCGACATCGACGAGCGCGACAATCTGCCCTTTGCCGCGATCGGGGAGTTGCTTTTCGATCAGTTCAAAGGCAGCCAAGACCGCATAGGACTCGATATCCATGACCACCGGTTTCAAACCGGCAGATTCGGCGACGGCGACCCGGTCCTCGACTTTCTCCTTGCGCGATGCGGCAATCAGGACCTCGATCTCATCGGGCGACGATGCGGCCGGTCCGACGACCTGAAAATCGAGATTGACCTCCTCAAGGGCAAACGGGATGTACTGATTGGCCTCGGATTCGACCTGAAGCTCAAGCTCTTCCTCGCGCTGCCCCGCGGGAACGATGATTTTCTTGGTGATGACGTGCGAAGCGGGAAGGGCGATTGCCACCTGCCGGGTCGAAGTCGCCAGTTTCTTCCAGGCACGACGCACCGATTCAGCGGCAGCCTCAAGATTGACGATATTGCCGTCAGCGACGGCGTCGCGCGGCAGCACCTCGATCGTATAGCGTTCGACACGATACCCGCCCTTGCCATCGCTCGCCAACTCGACCATTTTGACTGCCGACGAACTGATATCGAGACCGATCAGGGAACGCGCCTTCGGATTAAAGATCGATAAATCGAGTTGCAAATCGCCACCCCTTGTCGAAAAAAAACCCTTGCATAATTAGCAGTTAGCGCATTTATGGATAATCTACTTTAGATGCTAGCAACATCCATCCGGAGTGTAAAGCCATTTTTCCGCCTTTTCCAGGGTCTGTCACAGCCCTTCGGCCAACGTTTATAATGGCGCGCTACGCCCTCTCGTCCGGACTCCATCTTGCCAAACGTTTCCCGCTGGATTCTTTATCCGATTGTGTTCATTGTCGGCATCGCCGCAATGGCCATCGCCATGGCTGCCGTGGTTCTGATCCTGACCTACCCCAACCTGCCTTCGCTGGAGATCCTCACCGACTATCGGCCCAAGGTGCCGCTGCGCGTCTATACCGCCGACCAGCAGTTGATCGGCGAGTTCGGTGAAGAACGGCGTGCGGTGGTGCGCATTCAGGACGTTCCCGAGCTGATGAAGCAGGCCATCCTGGCAGCAGAGGACGAACGTTTCTACCAACACAACGGCGTCGACGCGCAAGGCGTCGTGCGCGCCGCGCTCAGCAACTTCATCGGCGGCGGTAAGAAACAGGGCGCTTCGACGATTACCCAGCAGGTCGCCAAGAATTTCTTCCTGTCGTCGGAAAAAACCTACTCGCGCAAGCTCTACGAAGCATTGCTGTCGTTCAAGATCGAAAACAACCTGTCCAAAGATCAGATCTTCGAGCTCTACATCAACCAAATCTATCTCGGGCAACGCGCCTACGGCTTTGGCGCGGCGGCGCAGATCTATTTTGGCAAACCACTCGCCGAAATATCAGTCGCCGAGGCGGCGATGCTAGCCGGATTGCCCAAGGCGCCGTCGGCGTTCAACCCGGTGGTCAACCCCAAGCGCGCCAGCTTGCGCCAGCAGTACGTGCTGCGCCGTATGCGTGAGCTCGGCTTTATCGACGACAAGCAATACGACGAGGCCTTGAAACAAGCGCTGATCGTCAAGCGCGACACCAACGAGTACGCCGTACACGCCGAGTATGTCGCTGAAATGGCGCGCCAAATTGCCGCCGAGCGTTTCCCTGACGACGTCTACACGCGCGGCCTGCGCGTCTACACGACGATTCTCAAGAACGACCAGGAAGCGGCTTACACCAGCGTGCGGCGCGGCGTCCTCGATTACGACCGGCGCCATGGTTACCGTGGCGCCGAAGCCTACGTCGAGATGAGCGACATCAAATCCGAGCAGGACGAAGCGCTTGACGAACTACTGCAGGACTTTCACGACTCGCCCGACCTGCACCCGGCAGTGATTCTGCAAGCCGACGCCAAGCAGATTCGCGCGTACCGGCGCGGCGGCGAAATCGTCACCCTCAGTGGCGAGGGTCTCAAGTTCGCGGCACGCATGATCGACGACAAGGCGCCGCCGAACAAGCGACTGCGCCGCGGCGCCATCATCCGCGTACAGAACGACGACAAGACCAACTGGCGCATCACGCAGATGCCCGAGGTCGAATCAGCATTTCTCTCAGCCGACCCGCAAAACGGAGCGATACGCGCGCTGGTCGGCGGTTTCGACTTCAACCGCAACAAATTCAACCACACCACTCAAGCCTGGCGGCAGCCGGGGTCGAGCTTCAAGCCCTTCATCTATTCGGGGTCGCTGGAAAAGGGTTTTACGCCAGCGTCGATCGTACACGACGATCCGATCAGCTTTCCCGCGTCGGTGACGGGCAGCCAGGCCTGGGAACCAAAAAACTACGACGGCAAGTACGAGGGCGCGATGCGCATGCGAACGGCGCTGGCCAAATCGAAGAACATGGTTTCGATCCGCCTGCTGCAAGCCAGCGGCGTGCACTTCATTCAGGACTACGCGACGCGCTTCGGCTTCGACGCCGACAAGCACCCGCCTTACCTGACGATGGCGCTTGGCGCCGGTTCGGTGACGCCGTGGCAGATGGTGACCGCCTATTCCGTATTCGCCAACGGCGGCTACCGCGTCGCACCATACATCGTGAGCGAAATTCAGAACGAAAAGGGGCAGATCCTGGCGCAAACACAGCCGGTCGTTGCCGGCGACCCTTCGCTGCTGGCGATCGACCCGCGCAACGCTTACCTGATGGACAGCATGCTGCGCGACGTCACCATTTACGGCACCGCCGCGCGCGCCTCGGCGACGCTCAAGCGCCGCGACCTGGCAGGCAAGACCGGAACGACCAACGAACAGGTCGACGCCTGGTTCTGTGGCTATCAGCGAACCGTCGTCGGTTGCTCATGGATTGGCTTCGACCAGCCGAGAAGCCTGGGCGGCCGCGAAACCGGCGGCTCGGCAGCGTTGCCGATGTGGATCGCCTACATGGCCCAAGTACTCAAGGATGTCCCCGAATCGTTCATGCCGCAACCCGACGGACTGGTCGCCGTAGACGGCTCTGGCTCAGGCAAGGGACCGGCCAGGGAACTGTTCTACAAGGAAAATGTCCCGACCAGCGTCGAAGCCGAACCCGAACAGGACCCGAACTCCAAGCCCGTCGATTAAAGATTCAAAGGCATTCCGCACTGCGCCGAAACGAGCGATGACAAGGCGGCCAGCAGTTCGCCGCCGTCGCGCGTATCGCGCCAGTGCTGCCCGTCCCAGCGGAAGTGGAAGCCCCCCGAACGCGCTGCAACCCATAGCTCCTTGGCCGCACCGTGCCGATTGACGATGATCTTGCTGCGGTCGGCAAACTCGATTTCGAGCACGCCGGCAGCGATCATCGCAAAATCGAGATCGGCGCCGCTCTCGTCAAGACCGGTCTCGATGCGCGCAAGCGCCGCGTCGGCAAGCGTATTGAATTCGCTATCGTTCATCCTGTGCTACCATTTTCCATTTTCGTCAAACTCCCCATGCGCCGATCCTTCCCGCTCGCCATCCTGCTGCTCACGATTGCTCTTGGCGCTTGCGGCACGCGCGGGCCGTTGACGATGCCGCCGCCACGAATCAAACCGCCCGCCACCGCGCCAGCACCCGTCACGCCAGCTGAGCCGGCAGAACCGATCGCCGTAGATCTTAACACGCCTGAAGACCCCGCCCGATGAGTGCTTTCTCCGTCAAAAACGGCCAGCTACACGCCGAATCTGTTCCCCTCGCCGAGATCGCTGCGCGCTTCGGCACCCCCTGCTACATCTACTCGCGCACAGCGCTCGAAAATTCGCTCGACGAATTCTCGCAGGAGCTCGCTGGAATCGATTCGCTGGTCTGCTACGCCATGAAGGCCAACTCCAACCTCGCGGTGCTGAGCGTCTTCGCGCGCCGCGGCGCCGGTTTCGACATCGTCTCGGGCGGCGAACTCAAGCGCGCGCTGGCCGCCGGCGCCGACCCCAAAAAAATCGTTTTCTCGGGAGTCGGCAAGACTGCCGCCGAAATGAGCTTGGCGCTCACCACCGGAATCCTCTGCTTCAACATCGAGTCGGCGCCCGAACTCGAACGGCTCAACGACGTCGCCGCCAGCCTCGGCAGACGAGCGCCGATCAGCCTGCGCGTCAATCCGAATGTCGATGCCAAGACGCATCCGTATATTTCGACGGGGCTCAAGGAGAACAAGTTCGGCGTCGCCTACGAAGACGCGCTGGCCATCTACCGACATGCGGCAAACCTGCCGCATCTCGAAATCATCGGCATCGACTGCCATATCGGTTCGCAGTTGCTCGACCCGACCCCGTTCGCCGAAGCGCTCGACAAGCTGCTGTTGTTGATCGACCAGCTCGCCACCGAGGGAATCGTGCTGCACCACATCGACCTCGGCGGCGGCCTTGGCATCCGCTATCAGGACGAGGAGGCACCGTCGGTCAAGTCCTACCTGCAACCGCTGCTGCACAAGCTCAAGCAACGCGGGCTCAAGATCCTGCTCGAACCGGGCCGGCGCCTGGTCGGCAACGCCGGCGTGCTGCTCACCCGCGTCGAGTACCTCAAGCGTGGTGAAGCCAAGAATTTCGCGATCGTCGATGCGGCGATGAACGACCTCGCGCGCCCGGCGCTCTACGACGCCTGGCACGACATCGTCCCGGTCGCTCCGCGCCAGACTGCGGCGTGCCACTGGGACGTCGTCGGACCGATCTGCGAATCGGGCGACTTCCTGGGCCGTCAGCGCTCGCTGGCGATCGAGGCCGGCGACCTGCTGGCGATCCTGTCGGCCGGCGCCTACGGCATGGCCATGAGCTCGAACTACAATAGCCGACCGCGCGCCGCCGAAGTGATGGTCGACGGTTCGCAAACCCACCTCGTTCGGCGCCGCGAAAGCGTCGAAGAACTCTACGCCAGCGAAAGCCTGTTGCCGTGAACGCGACCCGCCTTGCCCTACTGCTCATCAGCTTCCTGACCCTCGCTGCATGTTCAGAGGGCAACGCGAAAAAGAAAGGCGAAGCGCCGCCGGTCCCGGTGACCGCAGCCAAAGCCGTCGCGCGTGACATTCCGGTGACGCTAAAGGTCGTCGGCCGCGCCGAAGCGTACGAGAGCGTGGTGCTCAAATCGCGCGTCGATGGCCAGGTCGCCGCAGTGCTGTTCACCGAAGGCCAGCACGTCAAGCAGGGTGACGTACTGATCCGCCTCGACCCGAGCGATTTCTCGGCGCGCCTGCAACAGGCCGAGGCGACCGCCGCGCGCGACGAGGCGCTGATCGCCAAGAGCCGCGCCGACACCGCGCGCTACACGGCACTCAAGGAACGCAACTTCGTTTCCGAAGAGAAGGTCAACGACATCCGTACCAACGAAGCGGCGGCGACCGCCAACCTGCGCGCCAGCCAGGCGGCGGCCGACGTGGCGCGATTGCAGCTCTCTTACGCCCTCATTCGCGCGCCGTTTACCGGAGTCGTCGGCGCGCGCTTGGTGTTCCCCGGATCATCGGTCAAGATCAACGACACGATTCTCGCGGTGGTCAACCGCGTCCGCCCGCTGCTGGTCAGCTTCTCGATTCCAGAAAAACACCTGTCGCGGCTGCGCGCGGCGATGGCCGCCGCCGGCGGAATGAAAGTCGACGTCAGCCTGCCCGGCGACGCGTCGCAACACTACGACGGCGACGTACGCTTCATCGACAACGCGGTCGATGCGACCACCGGAACCATCCTGATGAAAGCTACGCTGCCCAACGACGACGAGAAGCTCACTCCCGGGCAGTTCCTCAACGTCAGGCTATTGCTCGACACGCTGGCCGGCGCCGTCACCGTGCCCAATGAAGCGGTTCAGCAGGGCGCCGAAGGCAATTTCGTCTACGTCGTCAAGGACGACCAGAGCACCGAGGTTCGCCAAATCACCACCGCCGCCGCCGACGCCGGCTTCACGGCAATCGCCAAGGGACTGCAAGCCGGCGAGACGGTCGTCACCGACGGCCAGTTGCGCCTCGCGCCTGGCGTCAAGGTCAAGCTCCGAGACGCTGAAGGCAAGACGCCGCCCGTTCCCGCGGCAGTAGCCAAGTAGGGCGGCGCGATGAACCTGCCCGAACTGTGCATCCGCCGCCCGGTGATGACGACGCTGCTGATGGCGGCGTTCGTCATCTTCGGCCTGATCGCCTACCGTGCGCTGCCGGTCTCCGAATTGCCCAGCGTCGACTTTCCGACCATCTCGGTGACCGCCAGCCTGCCCGGCGCGTCGCCCGAGACGATGGCGTCGGCCGTCGCCACGCCCCTTGAGGGACAGTTCTCGACGATCGCCGGACTCGATTCATTGAGTTCGACGAGCGCCCAGGGGACCACCTCGATCACGCTGCAGTTCTCGCTCGACCGCAACATCGACGCTGCCGCGCAGGACGTCCAGTCGGCAATTGCCGCAGCGCAGCGCAAGCTGCCGTCCTCCATGCCAACACCGCCGTCGTTCCGCAAGATCAACCCGGCCGACTCACCGATCTTCTTCATCGCGCTCTCCTCGCCGACGCTGCCGCTGCCGGTGGTCAATGAATACGCCGAGACGCAGCTCGCGCAGCGCATCTCGACGATCACCGGCGTCGCCCAGGTGCTGGTCTTCGGTTCGCAGAAATTCGCCGTTCGCATCCGCGCCAACCCGGACCAGCTGGCCGCGCGCGGCATGGGTATCGATGAGTTGCAACAGGCCATCGCGCAGGCCAACGTCAACCAGCCGGTCGGCCTCATCGACGGCGAGCGCCAGGCCTTCGCCATCAAGGACAACGGGCAGTTGGCGAGCGCCGCCGCCTACCGGCCGCTGATCGTCGCCTGGCGCAACGGCGCACCGGTGCGGCTCGAGGAAGTCGCAACGCCGATCGACGGTGTCGAGAACAAGCGCGTCGCCGCCTGGAACGTCGACAAGCGCGCCATCGTGCTGGCCATCCAGCGCCAACCCGGCGCCAACACCATCGAGACGGTCAATTCGATCAAACGCATCATGCCGAGCTTCCAGGCCAAACTGCCGGCAGCGATCAACATGACGACGCTTTACGACCGCAGCATTTCGATCAGCGAGGCGATCGACGACGTGCAGTTCTCGCTGCTGCTCTCCGGTTTCCTGGTCATCCTGGTGATCCTGCTCTTTTTGCGCAACCTGTCGGCGACGGCAATTCCGGCGCTGGCGCTGCCGATTTCGGTGATCGGCACCTTCGCCGTGATGCACCTGCTCGACTACAGCCTCGACAACCTCTCGCTGCTGGCGCTGACGCTGTCGGTCGGCTTCGTCGTCGACGACGCCATCGTCATGCTCGAGAACATCGTGCGCCACATCGAGCTCGGCGAAACACCGCTGCAGGCGGCGATCAAGGGATCGCGCGAGATCGGCTTCACCATCATTTCGATGACCATCTCGCTGACCGCGGTATTTATCCCGGTGCTGTTCATGAGCGGCATCGTCGGCCGGCTGCTGCACGAGTTCGCGGTGACCATCTGCGCCGCGATCCTGGTTTCCGGCATCGTCTCGCTGACGCTGACACCGATGCTGTGCAGCCGCTACCTGCGTCACTCGGAGTCGGCGGGCCACGGCCGGATCTTCCGCGCCTTCGAACATTTTTTCGACGCGCTGCTCAGCGGCTACAAGCGCAGCTTGAAGCTGGCGATGACGCACCCGCGACTGGTGCTCGCCGGCTTCGTCGCCACCGTATTGCTCACCGGCGTGATGTTCACCCAGGTCCCCAAGGACTTCCTGCCGAGCGGCGACAGCGGGCAGATCACCGCCGTCACCGAAGGTCCGCAGGACGCCTCGTTCGATTCGATGGTCGAACACCAGCGCGCCCTGGCGGCGATTATCGCCGCCGACCCCAACGTCCGCTCGTTCATGTCGAGCGTCGGCGCGGTCGGCTCGCGACCGACGTCGAACACCGGTTCGCTCAATCTGATGCTCAAGCCGCGCGACGAGCGCAAGCTCTCGCCCGATCAGATCATCCAGGAACTGCGCCCCAAGCTCGCCGCCGTCCCCGGAATCAAGGTCTATATGCAGAACCCGCCGGCGATCCGCATCGGCGGCCAGACCACCTCGGCCCAGTATCAGTACACGCTGCAAAGCACTGACCTTTCCGAACTCTACCAATGGACCGACACGCTGCTCGGCAGGATCCGCCAGTTGCCCGGCTTCATCGACGTCACCAGCAACCTCAACAATCTCTCGCCGGTGGTGCGCCTGGACATCGACCGCGACAAGATCGCGACGCTCGGGCTTTCCTTCGGCCAGGTCGAGGACGCGCTGCAGAGCGCTTTCTCGGCGCGGCAAATTTCGACGATCTACGGCAGTTCGAACCAGTATCAGGTGATCCTCGAAGTCTCGCCCGAATTCCAGCTCGACCCGTCGATGCTGGCACGGCTTTACGTTCGCGCGACCGGCGGCAAGCTGGTGCCGCTCGACACGCTGACCCGCGTCAGCCAGTCGACGCAGGCGATGACCGTCAACCACCAGGGTCAGCTGCCGTCGGTGACCATTTCGTTCAACCTGCTGCCCGGCGTCTCGCTCGGCGACGCCGTCGACCGCATCAAGGCGCTGGAACGCGAAATGCGCATGCCGGCGTCGCTCAACACCGCGCTGCAAGGCACCGCACAGGCCTTCCAGGCCTCCTTGCAAGGCCTCGGCGTGCTGCTCTTGATCGCCGTCCTGGTCGTTTATATCGTTCTCGGGATCCTCTACGAGAGCTTCATCCATCCGCTGACCATCCTCTCCGGCCTGCCGTCGGCGACGCTCGGCGCGCTGATCACGCTCTACGTCTTCAAGACCGACCTCTCGCTCTACGCCTTCGTCGGCGTCATCATGCTGATCGGCATCGTCAAGAAGAACGCGATCATGATGATCGACTTCGCGCTCGACCGGCAGCGCAGCGAGAAGATCCCGGCCAGCGAAGCGATCTACCAGGCCTGCCTGATCCGCTTCCGGCCGATCATGATGACCAGCATGGCGGCGCTGGCCGGCACCTTGCCGATCGCGCTGGGTCTCGGCGCTGGCGCCGAGGTGCGCCAGCCGCTCGGCCTGGCGGTGGTCGGCGGCCTGTTGCTGTCGCAATTCCTGACGCTCTACCTGACGCCGGTGATCTATATCTACCTCGACCGCTTCACCAAAAAGGAAGAAGCCGCGCACCTGGCGGTCGACACCGACGACTCGCTCGAGTCGATCTGACCCACGCCATGACTGAGCCGCTGTTCACCCTGCGTATCGACAAATGGCTGTGGGCGGCGCGCTTCTACAAGACGCGCTCGCTCGCCACGGCTGCGATCCACGCCGGCCACGTCAAGCTCAACGGGACGACCGTCAAGCCGGCGCGCGAGTTGCGCCCGGGCGACACGCTCGAACTCGCGATCGGCGATTCGCCATGGACCGTCGAGGTGCTCGGCCTCAACGATCAGCGCCGTCCGGCCTGCGAAGCGCAGCGGCTCTACGCCGAGACGGCGCAAAGCAGCGCGCGCCGCACCGCGCTCAAGGAGGCGCAGCGTCTGGCGCCGACGCCGGGCAGCGACCTGCGCGGTCGCCCGACCAAGAAAGCGCGGCGGCAGATCAGAGGCTTTAACGACGTCTATTGAGCCGCGGCCGGACCAGGTTCCTGCCGGGCCGCCGCAAGGTGATCGCCAGCCGACAGGTGCTGAGAGCCGCGCCTTGCTTGGCGTTGCCGGTACGATGCGCCAGAATGCCCGTGCTATCTGGCCTGGCAGGCGATGATCGGGGAACTTGGCAACACGCCACGCCGTCTTACCCGCCCCGACGCTCTAATAAACCTAGAAACCTCAGTTCGAACCACAACGACACAACGGGCACAACGAAGAACCCTGGTTCTTTGGGTGTTTTTCTGAATCACCTGACGGGTGATTCATCAATATATGGCAAGTAATTGTTTTTCCGTCGTGATCGTCGTGTTCGTTGTGGTTAATTGCTCTTTCTAGGATAAACGTATATCCAGACTGAAAAATATCAACCATGTTCCGTTCGCTCAACACCCCGGCGCTGTGGGCCGTCACCCTTTCCGCCGCCGGCATCCTGCTGGTCAGCATGGGCGCTCGCCAGTCGCTCGGACTCTTCCTGGCGCCGCTTGACGCCAGCACCGGCCTCGGAATCGCCTCAATCAGCCTGGCCATGGCCGTCGGCCAGTTCATGTGGGGCGCCGTGCAGCCGATCGCCGGCGCGCTCGCCGACCGCTACGGGCCGCGCCGCGTGCTGCAGTACGGCCTGCTGTTGCTGGCGCTGGGCAGCGCAGTGACGCCATTGATGACGGGCACCTGGGGACTCGTTGTCTCGCTCGGTCTGCTCTCGGCGGTCGGCTCGGGGGCGACCAGTTTTTCGGTGCTGATCGGCGCGGCAACCACCCGCCTGCCGGTGCAAGCACGCGGCGCGGCGTCGGGAATCATCAACGCCGGCGGTTCTTTCGGCCAATTCATCTTCGCCCCGATCCTGCAGAAGCTGATCCAGGTCGCCGGCTGGATGGGCGCGATGTGGGCGCTCGCCGCGGTAACGCTGCTGGCGCTGCCGCTGGTGCGCGTCGTCTCGCAGCCGCTCAGCCACGCGCAGCACGCGCACCAGGCGAGTAGCGCCGGCCCCGGTCTCGCGCGCAGCGTCCGCGACGCACTCGCCGACCGCAGCTACCTGCTGCTGCACGCCGGTTTCTTCACCTGCGGCTTCCACATCGCCTTCCTGGTCACCCACCTGCCCGGCGAAGTCGGTCTGTGCGGACTGCCGCCGGCGGTCGCCAGCTGGTCGCTGGCAATCATTGGCCTGGCCAACATTTTCGGCAGCCTCTACGCCGGTGCCTGCGTCGCGCGCTATCGCAGCAAGGTCATCCTGTTCTGGATGTACGCTTCGCGCGCCGTAATGATCGCGCTCTACCTCGCCGCGCCGCGCACCGACCTCACCTTCTATCTCTTCGCCGCGGGACTCGGATTTACCTGGCTGGCGACCGTTCCGCCGACCGCCGCCATCGTCGGTAAGCTCTTTGGCGTTCGCTACCTGGGAACGCTCTTCGGCCTGACGCTGCTCTCGCACCAGATCGGCGGCTTCCTCGGCGCCTGGCTCGGCGGACTGTCGATCACCCGCTTCGGCGACTACTCGTGGATGTGGTACGCCGACATGGTGCTTGCCGGCCTGGCGGCGCTCGTTAACCTGCCGATCCGCGAAGCGCCGGTAAAAACGCTACCGGCGACGACCTAAACAAAAGAAAGCGCTTTCGACACAGAGATCGCAGAGACACGGAGAGCTCGGAGTTTTAGACGAAATTCACTGCGCACAAACTGCCTACGGGCTTTTCTTCTGTACTCTCTGTGTTCTCTGTATCTCCGTGTCCTCCGTGTTGGAAGAGGTTCAAGCGATGACCCCCAGCCGTTCCGAATTCATCACCCTGCGCGCTCATCGCCACCATGTCCGCATCTGGGGCGCCGACGACGCACCGACGATCTTCATGCTGCACGGCTGGGGCGACGTCAGCGCGTCGTTCCAGTTCGTCGTCGACGCGCTGGACGGAAACTGGCGAGTCATCGCGCCGGACTGGCGCGGTTTCGGACTGTCGCAGTGGAACGAAGGCCCCTACTGGTTCGCCGATTACCTCGCCGACCTCGACGCGCTGCTCGAACATTTCTCGCCCAATGGGCCGGTGCGCCTTTCCGGGCACAGCCTGGGCGGCATCGTCGCCAGCCTCTACGCTGGCATCCGGCCCGCACGCGTCGCGCAGTTGGCCAAGCTCGAAGGCTTCGGCCTGTGGGTCGCGCCGCCCGACGCGGCGCCGGCGCGCTGCGCACAATGGCTGGACCAGGTGCGCGATGACGACGCTGCCTTCCGTCGCTATGCCTGTCGCGCCGACTACGCGCAGCGGCTGCGCCGCGATAACCCGCGCCTGACGCCCGAGCGCGCCACCTTCCTCGCCGAGCACTCGCTGCGCGCCATCGACGACGGCGGCTTTGTCTGCGCCGCTGACCCACGTCAGCGCTGGGTCACTCCGCAACTTTTCCCGCTCGACGAAGCCAAGGCCTGCTGGCGGCGGGTCAGCGCGCCAACACTGTGGGTCGCCGGGCGCCAATCGGCTGTCATGGCGCGTTTTGCCGAGGCCGCCGACGATTACCGCCAGCGCCACGACTGCTTTGCGCAGGTACGTGACGCACTGCTCGACGACTGCGGACACAATCTGCATCACGACCAGCCGCAGGCAGTCGCGCGGCTGCTCGACGACTTCTTCGTCTGAGCCGGTGGCGCGCCAATCGGCGCGTTCGTGCCTGGCCGCCCATCCCGCGCTTCGTGTAAGATAAGTGCCAACCTGATTTCCAGGAACGCGCCCCATGTTGGAATTTCTCACTTCGCCCGAACAATTTCTGATTCCGCTGGCGCAGATCATCGGCATCAACATCGTTCTCTCCGGCGACAACGCGGTGGTCATCGCGCTGGCCTCGCGCTCGCTGCCGCCGGCGCAGCAGAAGAAGGCGGTGGTCTGGGGATCGGCGGCGGCGATCGTCATGCGCATCGTACTGACGCTGACCGCCGTCGCGCTGCTCAACCTGCCCTACCTCAAGCTGATCGGGTTCGTTTTCCTGATGTGGATCGGCGTCGGGCTGCTCAATTCCGAGGAGGGCGAAGGCGAAATCGAGTCGAGCCAGAACTTGGCTACCGCCATCCGCACCATTCTGGTCGCCGACCTGGTGATGAGCCTCGACAACGTGCTCGGCGTTGCCGCGGCGGCCAAAGGCAGCTTCACGCTGCTCATTCTCGGGCTCGGCATCTCGATTCCGCTGGTGATCTTCGGCGCCAACATGCTGCTGCGGCTGATGGAACGCTTCCCGATCATCATCACTATCGGCGCCGCGCTGCTCGGCTACGTCGGTGGCGAAATGGCGGTCACCGACCCAGCGATCATGGGCTGGATCGACCTCAATTTCCCTTCTTTGCACGAGATCGTCCCGCTCACTTGTGCCGCGCTGATCGTCTTCGTCGGCAAGGCGCTGGCGGCGAGAAAAACCGCTAAAAACGAATCCTTGTCCAAGCCCACCTCAAACACCTAAACGAAGCCCACCATGAAACGAGTCCTGATCCCCGTCGACGGTTCGGAGTGCGCGCTACGCGGCGTCGCGCTGGTCATTTCGAAACGCGCGCTTTACCTCTCACCCGACGACCTTGAGATTCATCTCATCAATGTTCAGGCGCCGTTCTCGAACGACATCAGCCGCTTCGTCAGCCACGAGCAGACGACTGCCTTTCATCGCCAGGAAAGCGAGCAAGCGCTGCAAGGCGCGCGCCAGGTGCTCGACGCGGCCGGCATCAAGTACCGCTGCCACATCAAGGTCGGCAATATCGCCGAAACGATCACCGCGCTGGCCACTTCGCTGCAGTGCGACCAGATCGTGATGGGAACGCACGGCCGCGGCGCCTTCAAGGAATTCGTAATGGGGTCGATTCCGCTCAAGGTCCTGACGCTCTCGGAAATCCCGGTGCTGCTGATCAAATAAGCTTCAGAGCACGTAGCGCGACAGATCCTCGTTGCTCGCCAGTTCGGAAAGCCGCGCATCGACGTACGCAGCGTCGATCGCGATCGTCTGCGCCCCGGTACTGCCGGCGGTGAACGACACCTCCTCGAGCAGACGCTCCATCACCGTGTAGAGACGGCGCGCACCGATGTTCTCGGTGCGCTCGTTGACCGACCAGGCGACCTCGGCCAGGCGCCTGATGCCGTCGGGTTGAAATTCGAGCGTGACGCCTTCGGTAGCGAGCAGCGCCTGGTACTGCATGGTCAGACAGGCGTCGGTCTGCGTCAGAATGCGCTCGAAATCGGCGACCGACAGCGAGTCGAGCTCGACGCGGATCGGGAAGCGCCCCTGCAACTCAGGGATCAGGTCCGACGGTTTGGCCAGATGGAACGCGCCGCTGGCGATGAACAGCACATGGTCGGTGCGGATCATGCCGTACTTGGTCGATACCGTCGTCCCCTCGACCAGCGGCAGCAGGTCGCGCTGAACGCCCTGACGCGAGACGTCGGCGCCGTGCGCGTCGCTGCGCGCGGTGATCTTGTCGATCTCGTCGAGGAAAACGATGCCGTTCTGCTCGACGTCGCGCAGCGCGTCGAGTTTGACCTCTTCGTCGTTGATCAGCTTGGCCGCCTCTTCGTCGATCAGCAGCTTGCGTGCCTCGCTGATCTTGAGCTTGCGCGCTTTCTTGCGCGCCCCGCCGATGTTCTGGAACATTCCCTGGATCTGCGAAGTAAGCTCCTCCATCCCCGGCGGCGCGAAGATCTCGGCCTGCATCGATTGCCCGGCGAGCTCGATTTCGATTTCCTTGTCGTCGAGGCTGCCTTCGCGCAGCTTCTTGCGAAACTTCTGCCGCGTCGCGCTCTCATCGCTGCTTTGCTCGTCGCCGAAACCGCCGCGCGCCGGCGGCAGCAGGCAATCGAGCAGGCGCTCCTCGGCAGCGTCATCGGCGCGCGCGCGCACCGCCTTGACGGCCTGATCGCGGCCGCTCTTGATGGCGATCTCGGCGAGGTCGCGAATGATCGTTTCGACGTCGCGACCGACGTAACCCACCTCGGTAAATTTGGTCGCCTCGATCTTGATGAACGGCGCGTTGGCCAGCCGCGCGAGACGGCGAGCGATTTCGGTCTTGCCGACGCCGGTCGGCCCGATCATCAGGATGTTCTTGGGCGTGATTTCCTGGCGCAGCGGTTCTTCCACCTGCGCGCGCCGCCAGCGGTTGCGCAACGCGATGGCCACCGCCTTCTTGGCCTGTCCCTGGCCGACGATGTGCTTGTCGAGTTCATAAACGATTTCCTGCGGCGTCAATTGCGTCATAGCTATCCTGTGCGGTGCGACGAGTCATAAAGCCATTATGTTCTCATCGACCATGGCTTGTGGCAAACTTGCGCGGCACGGCCTTTTCGGCCGACAGTTTGGGGATGAGCTCGATGAAGTCACGCACCATGTTTTTCGCGCCCGGACGCGCTGCACCCGGAATGACGCTGGCCAAGGCGATCAGCGACCGCGACGGCCATGCGCTGCTCGCCGCCGGAACGGTGCTGACAGCGGAGATTCTCGACCGGCTGATCCGGCGCGGCATCCCGACGCTCTGCGCACTGGTGCTCGATGCGCGTGACGACGAAACCATTGCCAGCGAACAGGCGAACGCCAGGACCCGCGTCGAAACGATCTTTCGTGGCGCGGGTAGCCCAGCGCGCGACGAGTTGCGCACGGCGATTCTCAATTACCGGCTGGAGACCACCAAATGACGCCTCCGAGCCTCGCCGAACTGTCGTCGCACGCCGAGGCGCTGCCGTCGCTGCCCGAGGTGGTCAACCACCTGATGCGTTCGCTGGGTGACGAAAACGCCGACGTCGACACGCTCGCCCATCACATCAACTCGGACCCGGCGATTGTCGCGCGCCTGTTGGCGGCCGCTAATTCAGTGGCCTCCGGACTATCAACGCGAATCTATTCGGCCAAACAGGCTTTCCTGGTGCTCGGTGCCGACCGCGTGACCAGCATCATCATGGCTTCGGCCTTGTCGTACCGCTACGACACGCGCAGCTCGGGCTTCGATACCCGGCTGCTGTGGCGCCATTCGCTCGGCGCCGCGAGCTGTGCGCAGGTGCTCGCCGAAGAGGTCGGCATCGACCCCGATCTGGCGTTCACCGGCGGCCTGCTGCACGACATCGGGCAACTGCTGATGTTCATCGCCAGCCCGCTCAATTACGTCCAGGCGCTTGAGCTTCACCACCACCAAGAGGACCTCTCGCTGATCGCCGCCGAACGTTCGCTGTTCGGTTACGACCACGCCGCTGCCGGGCACGCGCTGGCGCGGTGCTGGAAACTGCCGAACGAAATCGTCGACGCCATCACGGCGCACCATGAACCCGACGAACTGGGCAGCGAAATCGGCAATCTGATTCACGTCAGCGAAGTTTTGAGCCACGCACTCGACCTCGGTGAACAACCGAGCAACCAGGTTCCCGAGCTATCTGAACTGGCCTGCGCCAATCTCGGCCTGTCGTGGCGAAAACTCGCGCCGCACTTCGCTGAAATCGAAGCGCGCTACGATGGGTTGAGAATCGCGCTGGGGCTCTGAGCTGGGGCGATTGCCTGCGTTTTCACACCAGGAACGGTTGGGTTCCGCCGTTGACCGGCGGGTTACTTCTTCTTGCCTTGCCAAGAAGAAGTAACCAAGAAGAAGGCGCGCCCGCTGCGTCGCCCGGCTACGCCGGGTGCTCTGCGCTGCTCGGTCGCAACGGGGGGCTGCGGAACTCGCCCTTTTTCCCGTTGCGCCCTGCGCGGCTCGACGACGCAGAGGGCGGAAGCAGAACCGATCGCAGCTTTTTCCCTTGGCGGACGAGCTCAGACGCAGTTCCCCCTGTGGAGCGCCGAGCAACGCAGACGAGCCGGGGGCCATCGGCGAGCACTGTTTGAGGGCCGTAGGCCCGAGTTGCGCAGCCGCCTGGCCTGGCGAGTCGCGCAGGGAAGTCGGCGTAGCCGAGCGCGGAGCCGGGGGTCGCCTTTTCTTTGGTAACTTTCTTTTGGCGACGCAAAAGAAAGTTACCCGCGCGTCAGGCGCGGAACACAGCCTCTGCGCACCAGCAAACGCTGACTTAGTCCAGCGTCTCGATGGTGAAGTTGTGGTTGGTATAGATGCACAGGTCGCCGGCGATCTCGAGCGACTTGCGGATCACTTCGGCCGGATCGAGTTCGGTGTTCTCGATCAGCGCGCGCGCCGCCGACTGGGCAAAAGCACCGCCCGAACCGATGGCGACGATGCCGTATTCGGGCTCGAGCACGTCGCCGTTGCCGGTGATCACCAGCGAATTGTCCTGATCAGCGACCGCCAGCATCGCCTCGAGCCGGCGCAGCGCGCGGTCGCTGCGCCAGTCCTTGGCCAGCTCGACCGCCGAGCGCAACAGGTTGCCCTGATGCTTGTCGAGCTTGGCTTCGAAGCGTTCGAACAGCGTGAAGGCGTCGGCGGTGCCGCCGGCGAAACCGGCGAGAATGCTGTTCTGATGAATTCGCCTGACCTTGCGCGCGCCGGCCTTGATCACGATATTACCGAGCGTGACCTGGCCATCGCCGCCCATCGCCACGCGCTGGCCGCGTCGCACCGAGAGGATGGTCGTACCGTGGTATTGCTCCATGAGTCAGTCCTAGTCTTTTGCCGGAATGATCGTTGCGACCGCTTTGAGGCCAACGATGCCGAACAGTTCGGCGACGAGATGATTGGGGTGCTGGAAAACGATCTGCTTGCCAGTTCGCCGGATCGTCGTCAGCACATTGAGCAGCGCACCGGCGCTGATGAAATCGATTCGCCTCAGCGTCGCGCAATCGACCACGACCGGGTCGTGTAGTTCGGCAAACGACGGCAGGTCGCCGAAACGCGACGACTTGATCTCGCCGCGCAAGGCATAGGCATCGACCACCACAGCGACGACTCGTGCGGCCGGCGCCGGCTCGGGAGAGGCGACCCGAGCCGCCTCCCAGGACGGCGGCGAAACCTCGAAAGTCACCGCATAGTTGATCGCCACTTCCTCGAACGATTCGTATTGCCCGCGCAGTTGGTAGACTTCGAGCAGCAGCAGCCAGCACGCCTGTTCCTCGGCGCGGCCGGTCTCGACGCACGCTTCAAGCAGCGTCGCCAAGGTGTCGCGGCCCAGGATATCGAGTTCGTGGCGCGCCTTTCTCGACCGTTGCAGCAGATCGAGCAAGCGCGCGCAACCCGCCGCATCAAGACGTGAGAGCGTCGACAGATCGAGGCGTAGCCGGCGGTTCTTGTCGAGCGATTGCGCTATTGCCGCGAATGCCGCGTCGTTGTCACCGCACAGATCGCCGCTAAAGCGCAGGCTGCCGACTGCGATCTCAGCCGACGTCGACGGATGCTGATCGCTCCAGCCGGGCGGCGATTTCTCGAACGATCGCGCGTAATCGATCCCCAGCGCTTCAAAAGGCGCGCGGGTGCCGGCAAACTGGTAGACGTCGAAAAGCATCAGCCATAATCGTTCACCCGGTCCGCTGTGATGAATCCGCACCGCATTTTCAAGAACAGCGCGAACCGCGTCGTCCTGCGCATTGGCAAAAAGGATCGCGGCTTCCTCGGCCTGCGCGTCGACCGGATCGATCTCGCCTTCGATCTGAAAGTCCGGCGCACTCTCGCTGAAAACGAAGTCGGAGAATTCGGGCGCGACACGATCGTCCTTGGCCGGCTCTGGCGGCAAGGTCACGGCGCCCGGCCGCGAGTCCTCACCGGCGTCAGCGATCTTCGCCGAACGCGGCACGGCAGCAGGTTTGGCGACCATCTTTTCCGGCGGCTTTTTGAAGAAGGAGAAAACCATGCTTGGCAGGATCAATCAGAATCGGTTGGCGCAGGAAGCCCTTTTAACACATCAGCCTGCGCACTGCAATTTCAGACCCTATTTTTTTCCATTCGGCATATCTGCCGCGCAAAGACATCGCGTCAGCCCCTGCTCAATGATTTCGCGCGGCAGATCGCGGCCGATGAAGACCATGACGCCGTGGCGCGGCTCATCGTCGCGCCACGGCATGCCGGCGCTGCTGCCCATCAACTCATGCACGCCTTGGATGATGACCCGGCGCGGTAGTTGATCGACGGCCAGAACGCCCTTGTAGCGCAGCAGATCGACGCCGAACAGGCGGATCACGTCGGCCAGGAAATCCTGCAGACGCTGGCCGTCGAAATCGCGCTGCGCACGGAAAACGAAGGACTGGATGCGATCGTCGTGATGATGATGGCCGCCCGCCAGGAAAGCGGGGTCGATGGTGAGCGTCGCGTCGAGCAGGAAGCCGCGAATGTCGAGGATTTTAGCCAGCGGTGTTTGCCCGAAGTGCACGGCCAGCAACGGCGCACGCGGGTTGATCCGCTTGAGCCGCAGCGACAGCGCCTCGATCAGAACGTCATCGATGAGATCGGTTTTGGCGAGCAACAGCCGATCGGCAAAACCGACCTGGCGCTGCGCCACCTCGTGCGCGTCGAGTTGGCGCATGGCATGCACGGCGTCGACGAGAGTGATCACCGCGTCGAGCCGATAGCGCGCCGCGATGCTCGCATCGAGAAAGAAGGTCTGCGCGACGGGTCCCGGGTCGGCCAGTCCGGTCGTTTCGATCAACACCCGGTCGAAGGCCAGCGTGCCGGCGGCGCGTTGGTCGGCGAGCTCGCCGAGGATACGGATCAGGTCGCCACGCACCGTGCAGCAGATGCAGCCGTTGTTCATCTCGACGATCTGTTCGTCGCCTGAGCGCAGCAGCTCGTTGTCGATGCCGACTTCGCCGAATTCGTTCTCGATCACCGCGATCTTTTCGCCGTGGCGCTCGGTAAGGATGCGGTTAAGCAGCGTTGTCTTGCCGGCGCCGAGAAAGCCGGTGAGCAGGGTCACCGGAATCGGCGCGTTCATAGCTTGCTCGCCGAACAGTCGGCGCAGCGTCCGCGCAAATCGAAATCGAGTCGCAGGAGCTCAAAGCCGGTCGGCAGGATCGGCGCGGCAGGTGGCGCGGCGTCGAGGCAGAACACCCGGCCGCAATATTCGCAGCGAAAATGGACATGTGTGGTGTGCTCGCCGGCGGCGGCGGCCGAGAAGCGAAAAACGCGGTGGGCGTCCGAATTCTTGTGCGCCAAACCGCTGTCGACGAGCCAGTCGAGCACGCGGTAGAGCGTCACCCGGTCGATCGCCGGCGCGCCCAGCGCCGCCTCGATCTCGTTGTGTGTCAGCGCCGTCGGCGCGCTGCGCAGCAATTGCAGCACGCGAATTCTCGCCGGCGTCGCGCGCGCGCCGGTGCAGCGGATGTGCGCGGCGACGTGATCGTCGCTGAGCGCAGAGGGAGAGGAAGAAGGCAAAGCATCCGGTCGCAAGAAGGTGAATAGCGATTAAACCATAGCGCCCCACCAGATGCAACATTGTTGCAATAGAGCAGTCACTCGGATTGCCGCGCGGAACTGTTGCGCCGCAAGGCTGCCTGACTGCTGCCACATTGAATACACCGATCAACCCGGGAGAAACCATGGATCGCCAATCGCCCAAATCGAAGGAAGACTGGTCGGAATTGCTGCCGCCGGTCGCCTATCGCGTTCTCTTCGACGAAGGGACCGAAGCCGCGGAGAGCAGCCCGCTCAACGACGAGCAGCGCGACGGGACCTTCGTCTGCGCCGCCTGTCGGCAGCCGCTCTTCGACAGCGCGATGAAATACGACAGTGGCAGCGGCTGGCCGAGTTTCTGGCAGCCGCTGCCCGGGGCCATCGATACCAAGACCGACTCCAAGCTCTACTATCCGCGCACCGAGTATCACTGCGCACGCTGCGGCGGTCACCAGGGACACGTCTTCGCCGACGGTCCGCCGCCGACTGGCCAGCGCTACTGCAACAACGGCGTGTCGCTGCAATTCGTTGCCCGCGGCGAAGCGCTGCCGCCGCTACGCGGCTGACTCGGCCGCCTCATTTCTTCCTTTTGGCGCGTGGGTGCGACGCGTCATAGACCTTGGCCAGATGCTGGAAATCGAGGTGGGTATAAACCTGCGTCGAGGCGATGCTGGCGTGGCCGAGCATCTCCTGCACCGCACGCAGGTCACCCGACGACTGCAGCACGTGCGAGGCGAACGAGTGGCGCAGCATATGCGGGTGCACGCTGGTCGGCAGCCCCTGCGCCAACGCCCGCAGCTTGAGCCGTTGCTCGATCACACGCGGGTTGATGCGGCGTCCCCGGCTACCGACGAACAGCGCGGTCTCTTCGACCGCCGCGAGCTCGATACGGCGCAGCGCCCAGGCGGCAACCGCGGCACGCGCCAGGCTGCCGACCGGAACCAGACGCAACTTGCTGCGCTTGCCGAGTACGCGGACCTCGCCGGCGACGAGGTCGCTCAGGCAGTCGCTGTCGAGCGCGGCGAGTTCGGCGAGGCGCAACCCCGACGAGTAAAAGAGCTCGAACATCGCCTGATCGCGAACATCAATGAGTTCGTCGCTCGAGCAGTCGAGCAGGCGGTTCGCTTCGTCGGGCGACAGTACCTGGGGCAGCGCCTTGGGACTTTTTGGCGCGCGCACGCCGTCGGCCGGATTGTGCTGTGTGTCGCCGCGCCGGCCGAGCCAGCGGTAGTAGCCGCGCCAGGCCGACAGCATTCGCGCCAGCGAGCGCCCGCCGAGCCCGCGCGCGTGCAACTGGGCGATGAAACGGCGAATGTGATGCGACTCGATGGTCGCCAGCGCCCACTGACCGGGTGATGATCTGTCCAATTCGGCGACCGACTCGGCGAGCACGCGCAGGTCGCGCCGGTAATTACTGACCGTATGCGGCGACTGGCGCCGCTGCTGCGCCAGCTCGTCGAGGTAGCTATCGAACGGCGCGCTGAAGGTCATGCGATCACCCGGGGAAAACCAGTTTAACCACGAAGAACACGAAGAAAAACCAAGACAAGATCTTTCTCGACTTTCGTTTCTCTTCGTGTTCTTCGTGGTTAATGCTTTTTTATAAAACTCAGCGCAATACCCGCGCCAGCGCGGCCGACGCCATCTCGCCCAGGCGTTCAAGGTAGAGCGTTCCCATTCCCGAGTAAAAACGCTGCGGCTCTTCGCTGCCGAGCGCGATCATACCGATGGTGCCGCCGCCGTTGCGCATCGCGATCAGCGCCTGCGAGCGCACGTGCTTGGCCGCATCGCCGAACCACGACGAGGTCTCGAAGCCCGAAGTCGAACCGCAGTACGGCTGGACCAGCGACTCGGCAAACTCCTGCAGCGTTTCGCTGACGTCGGCGAACTCAGGCAGTTCCTCGGCATTTTCCGGTCGATCCCAGAGACGAACCGCGACATGCGGAATCGCGAAATCGTCGCGCAGGTGCAGATTGAGGGTATGCAGTACCGACTGAAAGCTCGCCGCGGCGATCATCGCGACGCCAATCCGGTGCATTTTCTCGCCGATGGTGTCGTTTTCCTCGCCGAATTCGAGCAGCTCGCCCATCTTGTCTTCGAGCTGCCGGTTCTTGTCGCGCAAACTGACCATCTGGCGCTCGGTGATCGAAATCGTTCGTCCGCCGTGCGGGTGGGGAATCACCAGACCCGACATCAGCTCGGCGTGCTCCTCAAAGAACTGCGGATTGTCCTGCAGGTACTGGGCGACGTCTTCTGATCTCATAGTTCAATTTCTCCGGTAAATACGGTGACCGCCGGGCCACTCATCAGCACCGGCGTGCCCTGGCCGCCCCAGGCGATAGACAGTTCGCCGCCGCGCGTCGTCACGCGCACCGGCGAATCGAGCAAGCCGCGCGCGATACCGGCGGCGACGGCGGCGCAAGCGCCGGTGCCGCAGGCCAGCGTCTCGCCGGCGCCACGCTCATAGACGCGCAGCGCGATTGCCTGGCGATTCAAGATTTGCATGAAGCCGGCATTGACGCGCTGCGGAAAGCGCGGATGCGACTCGATCAGCGGCCCCTGCAAGGCGACCGGCGCGGTGTCGACGTCGCAGACCACTTGTACAGCGTGCGGGTTGCCCATCGAAACTGCGGTGATTTCGATCTCCTCAGCGCCGAGACTCAAGGTCTGCAGCAGATCGTCGGAGTCGCTCGCGAAAGGAATTTTCGACGCTTCGAATTGCGGTTCGCCCATGTTGACCATGACCTTGCCGTCGTCCTCGAGACGCGGGCTGATCACGCCGCTCATCGTCTCGACGCGGATTTCACGCTTTGCAGTGAGCCCCTGGTCATGCACAAAGCGAACGAAGCAGCGTGCGCCGTTGCCGCACTGCTCGACCTCGCCGCCGTCGGCGTTGAAGATGCGGTAGCAAAAATCGACATCGGCGCGACTCGCCTTCTCGACCAGCAGGATCTGGTCGCAACCAACGCCAAAATGGCGATCGCCTAGCAAGCGCAATTGCGCGGGCGTCAGCGCCAACGACTGGCGAACGCCATCGAGGACGACGAAGTCGTTGCCCAGTCCCTGCATTTTCGAAAACTTGATTCGCATCGATCATCCGTCGGCAAATTGAAACTCGAAGCGACGAGCGCAGTGCGCTCAGCGTGGCGATCCAGTCATTATAAAGAGGTCCATCGAAAAATCGTTGCCAATATCGAAACGAACGGCGTCGCGACGTCTCGCTGCCGACATTGTGCAGCGCGATGATGCACGCTTTACTGCGGCGCAGTGGCGATTGGCGATGAATGGCCCTACAATGCCGCGATTCGAACCGACCACACGACGCTGCGCTGCAATCCTGCGCGCGGCACCGATAGCCCTGACGCCGGCATGACTCTACTGACCTCGCCTTTGCTTGCCAATTGCCCCGCCCCGGCAAGGGTCGCGCGATGCTGAAGCGCGCACTGAGCCGTGCCGCGGTCGCCGTATTCTGGCTGCTGCATTTCCTACCACTGCCGATTCTGGCGCGTCTCGGCGAAGGCCTGGGCGAAGTGCTTTATCGGTTCGGCGCAAGGCGCCGCAAAATCGCGCTACTCAACCTGTCGCTGTGCTTCCCTGAACTCGATGAACATCAACGCCGGGCACTGGCACGCGCCCACTTCCGCATCCTCGGGCGCAGCATTCTCGAGCGCAGCATCCTGTGGTGGGGAAGCCGCAAACGATTGACGCGGCTGATCCGCGTCGACGGCGAAGAGAGAATCCGTGCCGCCAAGGACGCCGGCCGACCGGTCATTCTGCTGGCGCCGCACTTTGTCGGGCTCGACATCGGCGGCATCGGCATCGCACTGAGCTTTGACGTGGTGAGCATTTATTCGGCTCAGGAAAACCCGGTGTTCGACCAGTTGCTGCTGTATGGCCGCCAACGCATCGGCGATCAGTTGCTGCTCTCTCGCCAGGACGGCGCACGCACCAGCATCAAGGCGATGAAATCCGGCCGCCCTTTCTACTATCTGCCGGACATGGACTTTGGCCGCCGTGACTCGGTCTTTGCTCCCTTTTTCGGCGTCGAGGCGGCGACCATCACCGGACTGTCTCGCCTCGCGCGCGCCGCGGGCGCCGTGGTGATTCCCTGCATCACGCGCATGCTGCCCGGCGGCCAAGGCTATGTCGTCGAGATCGGCGAGCCGTGGGCCGATTTTCCGACCGCCGATGTGCACGCCGATACGACACGGATGAACGCGTATATCGAAGGCATCGTGCGCACCATGCCCGAGCAGTATTACTGGGTTCATCGCCGCTTCAAAACGCGACCCGCAGGCGAAACCCGCCCGTACGAGGCCAAGCGTCGGCGATGAGCCGGCAAGGGCGGGGTCGGCTATACTTGCCCCTTTTACAGACGGGGCTGGCGCCCGGCCCCGTGATGCGAAGCAAACCTTGTGAGACGTAAATCTTGGCCCTGACCCTACTTGGACTATCCGGCGCGCTGACCCACGATCCGTCGGCGGCGCTTTACATCGACGGCAAGCTCGTCGCCGCCGCTGAAGAGGAGCGCTTCGTCCGCGACAAGCATGCCAAGAACCGCATGCCGTACGAAGCGGCCAAATTCTGTCTTCAATTCGCCGGAATCAAGCCCGCCGACGTCGATGCGGTGGCCATTCCGTATGCGCCGATCAGCATTCTTGAGAAAGCGCGCTGGCACTACGCCAAGCGCTATCTCTACGCGCCGGATCGAGCGCTCGATGCCCTGCTGACCGGAAACCGCCGCTATTACCGCTACAAGAAGCGCATCGAATGGTGCCTCGTTCAGCTCGGCTTCGACCTCAAGAAAATCGAGATCATTCCCGTCGAGCACCACCTCGCGCATGCATCGAGCGCCTACCACTGCTCAGGCTTCAAAGAAAGAACGGCGATCCTCGGTATCGACGGCAAGGGCGAGTACGCCACCACCTTTTTCGGCTACGGCGAGAACGGAAAGATCCACAAGATCAAGGAGTTTTTTGACCCGGATTCGCTCAGCGGACTCTACGGCGCGATCACCGAATACCTCGGTTTCGAAATGCTCGACGGCGAGTATAAGGTCATGGGAATGGCGCCGTATGGCGACCCTGACAAATACGACTTCTCGCGCCTGGCCAAATTCGAGAACGGCGAACTGACGATCAACACCGACTACGCCAACGTCATCGGCTTCAAACGCTACAAGGAAAACGGCAAGGGCTATTACTTCTCGCCCAAGCTCATCGATTGGCTGGGCCCCAAGCGCAGCGGCGACATCGCCGACGACCCCTACATCCACTACGCGGCGAGCATGCAAAAGCTGTTCGAGGATCTGGCGCTGCAGATGATCGATTACTACCTCGGCGACATCCTGCGCGAAACAGGAAGGCTCGCCTTCGCCGGCGGCGGCGCGCTCAACGTCAAGCTCAATCAGAAAATCATCGCCCGCCCGGAACTCAAGGAGCTCTTCGTCCAGCCGGCGTCCGGCGACGCCGGAACTGCGGTCGGCGCGGCGGCCTACGTATCGGTCGAACGCGGCGTTGCGGTCGAAAAAATGGAGCACGTCTACCTCGGCCCGGCCTACGGCAACGAGGACGTCATCGCGGCCTGCGCCAGGCATCCGGCAAAACCACAGTGGCAGGTGATCGACGCCGTGCCGCAACGCGTCGCCGAACTGCTCGTCGCCGGCAATCCGGTGGCCTGGTTTCAAGGCCGCATGGAGTTCGGTCCGCGTGCCCTCGGCGGCCGCTCTATCCTCGGCTGCCCAAGTGCCGCCGGCGTCGCCGACCGCATCAACGAGCAGATCAAGTTCCGCGAGCGCTGGCGTCCCTTCTGCCCGAGCGTGATCGATCGCGTCGGACCGCAGATGCTGCGTAGCGACCACCCCGCGCCGTTCATGACCTTCACCTTCGAAGTTTCCGACGAATGGAAGCGTCGCGTTCCCGAAGTCGTGCACGAGGACGGCACCTCGCGCGCCCAGGTTCTCGCGCGCCAGCACAACCCGCGCTACTACGACCTGATGCTGGAACTCGAAAAGCTCACCGGCAACGGCGTCGTCCTCAATACCTCGCTCAACCGCCGCGGCGAAGCGATGATCTGCTCGCCGACCGACGCGCTCGACATGTTCTACGGGTCGGACCTCGAGTATCTGGTGATGGAGGATGTGCTGGTGGTCAAAACTCAGAAGCAAGTGGAGCCCGCCGTTGGCTGAGCGCTGGATCCTCCAGTTCTGCCACTGCCATTACGGGCCGTTTCTCGACGTCGCGCGCCAGTATTCGGCGCTGTTCAAGGATAGCCAACACAAGGTTCTGACAGTCTACCTGACCGGCGAAGAGCGCGCTGCGGCACGCCAAGAATCAAGCTCGGACGAGGTGATTTTTCTCAATTTCAAGAGCCGCGACGTGCGCGCCCTCAAGATCGGCGCCATCTTCGCGCTCAAAAAAATCGTCAGCAGCCGCGACATCGCACTGATCATCGCGCACCGTTTCAAGCCGATCTACATCGCCTGTCTGGCGAGCACATTGCCGGTGATCGGCGTGCACCACGCGTTCGGCGACTATGATCGCGCGCCCAGGCGATGGTTCGCCGAGATTTTTCGAAAACGCCTGGCCTTGCTCGCCGTCTCCGACGCCGTCCGCGACGACATCCGCAGGCGGTTTCCGCAATGGGCGGCTGACCGGATCGAGACGCTGCACAACCGGCTTGACAGCGAAGCTGTGCGTGCCGAAATCGTTCCGCGCGAACAGGCCAGACAGACCCTGAACATCCTGCAAGACGCCGTGGTCATTGCCAATGTCGGCCGGCTCCACCCGGACAAGGATCAGGCGACCTTGATCACCGCGTTCGCCAAGGCGCTACCAAGTCTCCCGCCAGCGACCCTGCTGGTGATTGCCGGCAGCGGCCCGCTCGCAGCCGAGCTACGAAAACTCGCCGAACAGCTCGAACTGGGTGAGCGTATCCGCTTCCTCGGCCAGATTCCGCAGGCTCGTCGGCTGTTTTCAGCCTTCGATCTATTTGTCCTCACCTCGGATCACGAGCCCTTCGGTATGGTTCTGCTCGAAGCGATGGCCGCCAACGTACCGGTGATGGCGACCGACTGCGGCGGCGCGCCGGAGGTTGTCGGACGCCAGGAGATGTTATTCGATCTCGGAAACTCGGAACAACTTGCCGAGCTGCTCGTCAAGTTTTTTGCCAAGACCGATGACAAGGATCGCCAAGGGCTCAGCTCGTTCTGGGCGCTTCGCCTCGATGAAGCGTTCTCCGATGAAGTCGCTCGCCGGCGTTTTTTCGGTTTGCCCATGGTGCTGGCCGCCCTGTGCGCGAAATCGTCACTAATGCCGAGGGGAGATGAGACCATCGAACACGGAATCGAGACGATGAAAACCGCCGCACGCCGAGCAAAGGCGACGGTCGCCCTGGTCGCCTTCGACTCTCTGGGAGACGGCCTGATCCACCTGATGATCGCCGAAAATCTGCGGCTAAACGGATTTGACGTCACCTGTTACGGCAATATCGCGTATCAGATGAGGCGCTGGCTTCCCGGTTTGAACATCAGACCCTATCCGCAAAGAGACGAATTCGAGCACGAATTCGATGCCTACGATCTGGTCATCATGAGCCCGCCTCAATTCCTTCGGGACACGATGGACGAGCAAAAGACCGAGGCGCTGCGCGAAAAATACCTGTTGATTTGCCAGAAGACTCCTGCGAGCTGGCGCTTTGATCATACACCGAGGCTAAGAAGCACGCTCGACGCTGAGGCTTTTGAGCAACTCCAAGGCCTGATGGACTGCAGCGGATCGATTCGCTTCAAGAAATTCACCGACGAAAGCGCCGTCGAGATGACCCTGCACTACATGAGGGAAAAAATGCATCTCGATAACGTCAGCAAGGAGGTTCGGCTCACGCCTCCCGACGGCTTGCTGTTTCGGCGTCACCCCAGGCGCATTATCATCAGCCCGGACTCGGCCGGCCCCGAGAAAAAAAACTGGACGCCGTCTTCGTTCATCGAACTGTGCCATCGATTGCAAGCGCGCGGTTATGAACCCGAGATCGTCGTGGCCCCCAAGTACCATTCGCGATGGGCAAACATGGCCAGCAACGTGTTCGCCACGCCGTGCTTTCCCGACATTGATCAACTGAGTGCGCACCTCTACGAATCCGGTGCCATCATTGCCAACGACTCGGGAAACGGCCACCTGGCATCGTTTCTCAAGATCCCGGTGGTCACCATCTACCGCAAGAAAAACCCCGTCTTTCACTGGCGACCGGACTGGGGCCCGGGAATCGTCGTGTGCCCGGCGCTGACCATCCCGTGGCCTGGCGGCGCGCTCTGGAAGCCATTTGTACGCCCCGCTGAAATCGTTTCGGCGCTGGAACAACTTCTTTAGAGGTCTTGTCGTGATCACTCGGCCGGAGAAAATACTCGTCATCGACGGAATCAGTGGCGTCCCGCTGGGTCGGGATCTGTGTGAGGCTTTTTGTGCATCGGGCATTGCCACCGTGCATTTTGACTGCCTGAAGCAAGCGCAGCGGCCGCTCTACGAAATTCGATCAGCTTACGCAAAGTTTGAAAACAAGCGGCGCGATCATGATGGCTTCTACCACTTCCCTAAGCTTGTCGAAAAGACTTTGGCAGAACTCCTGGTTCGCAAGAAACCGAGCCACATCCTGGTCGTCGGTTTCGCTTACAAGTTCTTCAGCCCCACCTACCTCAAGAAGCTCGCGCTCGAATTCAAGATCCCCCTATTTCTCTACGACACCGATAGTTGCAACCTGTATTCGAAGCGACGCGAGTTCATCTTTTTTGTCGAAAACGAGTTGCCGATCTACGACCGGGTTTTTTCCTTCTCGCAAGTCACGACCCATTTCTTCCGAAAAACGAGACAGCTTGACGCCGTCCACCTCCCCTTCGGCGCGAAGCCGGTAGACTTCCCAAGCAGCGAAGAGAAATCGACCGACGTCCTGTTCGTCGGCAGCTGCGATTTTCGCAGGATCCTGATGCTCGAAAAAATCAAGGCCCATGTTTCAGTCCACGGCAGCCGCTGGCAACGCAACTTCCCACTCATCTCGCCCGAGTTGCGCGGCAGAATCGTCGACCAGCCCGTTTGGGGCAAAGACTTGCAACGATTGCTCGCGCGCTCGAAGATCGTGCTCAATATCACCAGAACCGATTTTTTTGGCGCGCAGACCGGAATCAATCTGCGCCTGTTCGAAACATTGGCCGCGGGGGGCTTTTTGCTGACCGACTATTGCGAGGAAATTGAAGATCTTTTCGAGGTGGGCAAGGAAATCGAAGTATTCAGGTCTTCCGGCGAGCTCGTCGACAAGGTCCGCTACTACCTGGAAAACAATGACCAACGACTCTCCATCGCCAGACTCGGCCACGAAAAGTTCTTGAAGGATCATACTTGGCGGAATCGGGTCCAACAGTTCATCCTCCAGATTGGCTCATCACCAAACCGAAAACCTAGCGCCGACCAAGATGCCGCCTCTACTTGAAATCACCCGAGTTAGTCGGCTCAAGGACCTGGCCTCGACTATTCCGCCGGCGTGGATCGCTTTTTTTGCCAGCCTCGCACTGTCGATCATCGCGATCCTCGGGACCGGGGAGCCGAATCGCGATGGCATGTTGTATATCGAAACGGCGAGACTATTTTCCGAAGGCGGCCTGGCCGCCGCCAGGGCAAATTTCGACTGGTTCTTTTTCCCGATAATCATCGCCTGCATGTCGAAAATCAGCGGGCTTGGCTACGAAACGGCGGGCTATCTGTTCAATGCGCTGTTACTGGCCAGCGTCTGCGCCACCTTGGTACGAATTACCGAAGAGTTTGACCAACGCGCCGCCTGGAGTGCCTGCCTCGTTGCCCTGGCGCTCCCTGCGATCAATCACTACCGTGATTTTCTGATCAGGGAATTCGGTTTCTGGTTATTCTGTCTATTGGCCATCCTCTTTGCCTTACGCTGGGCGAGACGTCCGAATTGGGCGGGCGGACTGATCGTTCAGGCGTGCCTCGGTGCAGCCAGTCTGTTCCGCGTGGAAGCCGCTGCTTTTTTTGCCGCCCTCGCTTTGTGGCAGATGCTGGACACAGGAAGTTGGAGGCAACGCCTGCGACGCGTGTCGATGCTTGTTTGGCTACCGCTTTTTGGCGGACTACTGCTCGCTGCGCTGATGGCGGCAGGAGGTGTCGACCTCGGCTCACGCATCTCGACCTACGCCGCCGCGGCAAATCCCGTAGCGCTTCTAGCCAAGTTCAAGCTTGCCGCGAATCAATTCGCCGGCGCGGTGCTTAGCCACTATTCAAAAGAAGAGGCCACATCGATCCTGTTCTTCGGGCTGTTTTCAATGATCCCAAAGAAGTTTATGGAGATGTCCGGGGTTTTCATTATTCCGCTGCTTTACTTCTTCTGGAACGATTCGCCGCGCCGGAGAGTTGCGGGCTGGCAGCCCCTAGGCTGGTTTTTCACCGTTTACTGCATCGTTCTCACCGCATTCCTGATGACCAGCCTATTCCTGTCAGCACGCTACGTGGCCTTCCTCGCCATCTTGACCGTTCCGCTGATCGCGATCGGTTTGAACGGTCTTGCCAACCGACTGCCGCGCTGGCGCTACGCTATCGTCGGCATTGTCCTGCTCCTGGCACTCGCCAATGTGGTTTCGCTGTCGCCAAAGAAAACACAATACCGTGAAGCAGGACAATGGGTCGCCGCGAATTCCCTCTCCGTATGGACGACCTACATTGACGACTCAAGCACCGGCTACTACGCTGGTCCGGCCCACTATTGGGAAAACCGAAGCAGAGTGGGACTGAACGTCGAGCAGGCCATCGCGAAACGGCAGTTCGAATATTACGTGTTTGAACTGTCGCGACGCGACGCCCAGAAAGCCGACTGGATCGCCTCGCTGAATCTCGATGAGATACGACGATTCAAAAATACGCGAGGAGATGCCGTTCTGATCCTCAAGCTCAAGAAAGACAAATAGCTCTCACCGCGTGCCATCCTTCAGCCTTTTACCTATCGGCTGACGGCAAGGCCGCATGTTAAACTCCGCGCTCGATTACCCAGCAAGAATGCGCTCATCCACAATGCAGCCAGTCGGCACTCAGCCCGCGTCCTCTCTGAAAATCTACCTGCGTCTGCTCGGCTATCTGCGGCCGATGATTGGCTTGTTCGCCATCAGCCTGCTCGGCTTCATTGTCTTTGCTTCTTCGCAGCCTTTGCTGGCAGCCATTCTGAAGTACTTCGTCGATGGACTGACGATGTCTTCCGGGTCGACGTTCCACGACCTGCCGCTGCTCGGCAAGCTTGATCTGGCTTATGGCGTTCCGCTGCTACTGATTCTCGTCGTGGTCTGGCAAGGTCTCGGCTCGTTTTTCGGCAACTACTATCTGGCCAAGGTATCGCTCGGACTGGTCAACGACTTGCGGCGCGCGCTCTTTGAAAGCCTGCTGACCCTGCCAAACACTTACTTCGATCAAAACAGTTCGGGGCATCTGATCTCGCGGATCTCCTACAACGTGACGATGGTCACCGGCGCCGCGACCGATGCGATCAAGGTGCTGATTCGCGAAGGACTCTCGGTTGTCTTCCTGTTCGGCTATCTGCTGTGGATGAACTGGAAGCTCACGCTGGTGATGGTCGCCATCCTGCCAATCATCGGCGTGATGGCCAGCGCCGCCAGCCGCAAGTTTCGCAAACAGAGCGGGAAAATTCAGTCGGCGATGGGCGACCTGACCCATGTGGCGTCAGAAACCATCCTCGGCTACCGGGTCGTTCGCAGCTTTGGTGGAGAAGACTATGAGGCTGCGCGCTTCCGCGCTTCAAGCGAATCGAACACCAATAAACAACTGCGCATGGCAAAAACCGCCGCCAGTTTTACACCTGCGCTGCAACTGGTGACCTACAGCACGATGTCCGCCTTGCTGTTGCTCGTCCTGTTGCTGCGCGGAGACGCCTCGGCCGGCGATCTGGTCGCCTACATCACGGCAGCCAGCATGCTGCCCAAGCCGATTCGCCAACTGTCGGAAATCAGCGCGACGATCCAGAAGGGACTCGCCGGCGCCGAGAGCATTTTTTCGCAACTCGATGAAGCCCCTGAAATCGACACCGGCAGCCTGGAGCGCGACCGCGTATCTGGCCGGCTTGAAGTCAGGAATTTGTCATTCAGCTACGCCGGCAGCGACAAGCGCATTCTCGATGACATCAGTTTTTCTATCGAGCCGGGACAGATGCTTGCTCTCGTCGGCCGCTCGGGAAGCGGCAAGTCGACGCTGGCCAACCTGATTCCGCGCTTTTACCACCACGAGCGGGGGCAGATCCTGATCGACGGGGTCGATATCAAGGACTACACGCTGCGCAATCTGCGTCGCCACATTGCATTGGTCACCCAGCAAACGTCGCTCTTCAACGACACCGTCTCGAACAATATTGCCTACGGCGATCTGGCCGGCGCGCCGAGGGCTGACATCGAGAAAGCAGCCGAAAATGCCTATGCGCGCGAATTCATCGATCAGTTGCCGACCGGTTTCGACACCCTGGTCGGCGAAAACGGCGTACTGCTTTCCGGTGGCCAGCGGCAGCGTCTAGCGATTGCGCGCGCGATCCTCAAGGACGCGCCGATCCTCATTCTCGACGAAGCCACGTCGGCGCTCGACACCGAGTCCGAGCGCCACATCCAGAATGCGCTCGATCACGTCATGTCCAACCGCACCACGCTGGTTATTGCCCATCGTCTATCGACCATCGAGAAAGCCGATTCGATCATGGTCATGGACCAGGGGCGCATCGTCGAGCGCGGCACACACGCCGAGCTGCTCGCCGCCAATGGTCATTACGCCCGCCTGCACGCCATGCAGTTCAGGGAGGAAGGTGCCGTCGCAAGCGGCTCGGAACCCGAGTCCGGTCGCCCGTCTGAAAGCCAACCAATTAGATCAGCAACAATCACGGGGTAATTCAAAATGAAAATTACAGTTATTGGAACCGGCTATGTCGGCCTGGTCACCGGCGCCTGCCTCGCCGAAGTCGGCAACGAGGTGTTCTGCCTGGACGTCGACTCGCGCAAGATCGACGTCCTCAAGTCCGGAGGAATTCCGATCTTCGAGCCGGGGCTCGAAGAAATGGTCAAACGCAACGTGGATGCCGGGCGCCTGATGTTCACCACCGACATCGAAGCCTCGGTGCACTTCGGCGAGATCCAGTTCATCGCCGTCGGCACGCCGCCCGACGAAGACGGCTCGGCCGATCTTCAATACGTCCTCGCCGCAGCGCGCAACATCGGGCGGCACATGAAAAGTTTCAAACTGGTGGTCGACAAGTCGACCGTCCCGGTCGGTACCGCCGATCGCGTCAAGGCGGCGATGCGCGAAGAGCTTGCAGCGCGCGGCCTCGCGATCGATTTCGGCGTCGCCTCAAACCCGGAATTCCTCAAGGAAGGCGCCGCCATCGAAGACTTCATGCGGCCCGATCGCATCGTGATCGGCACCGACGAAGAAAAATCCACCGCGCTGCTGCGCGACCTGTACGCGCCTTTTCAACGCAACCGCGATCGCCTGCTGACGATGGACGTGCGCTCGGCCGAACTGACCAAGTACGCCGCCAACGCCATGCTGGCAACCCGCATCTCGTTCATGAACGAATTGTCGACACTCGCCGAAAAACTCGGCGCCGACGTCGAGCAAGTTCGCCATGGTATCGGCGCAGACCCGCGTATCGGCTACCACTTTCTTTACGCCGGCTGCGGTTACGGCGGCTCGTGCTTTCCCAAGGACGTTCAGGCCTTGCGCCGGACGGCGCAGGAAAATGACGTAGAGATGCGCGTTCTCGACGCGGTTGAAGTGGCCAACGAAGCGCAGAAAAGCGTGCTGGTCAACAAGATCAAGGCCCGCTTCGGCGCCGACCTCAAGAATCGGCACTTCGCGATCTGGGGACTGGCGTTCAAGCCCAACACCGACGACATGCGCGAGGCGCCGAGCCGGACCATGATCGAGGCGCTGTGGCGCATGGGTGCTACCGTCTCGGCCTACGACCCGGCAGCGATGGAAGAGACGCTAACGATCTACGGCCAGCGCGACGACCTGACGCTGGCCGACAGCCCGATGGATGCACTACGCGGCGCCGACGCGCTGCTCATCGTCACCGAATGGAAAGTCTTCCAGAGTCCCAACTTCGAGACCATCAAATCGCTGCTCAAGGCACCGATTATTTTTGATGGGCGCAATCTTTACGAACCCGAGACCATGCACGCGCAAGGTTTCGAGTACTTTCCAATCGGTCGGCAAGCCTTGTCGATCTGATCGCCCCGCCGGATTCACTGGCCTCCCTGGCCGAGCAACTAGCGCGCTGGCGGCAGATGGGAATCAAGCCACTGCTGCAGCACGCAGGACGCCGGCCAGTTGCGCAGCAGTCGCGCGCGATCTCGCCGCCAGGCCCGTGCATAGGCGCTCTCCGAGCGGTGTTGCCGCACGGCATCAAGGTCGATAACGAATACCTTGCCTTCATGAAAGAGCAGGTTCGTCGCCTTGAGGTCGCCGTGGCTGATGCGTAGCGCGAACAGCGTCGAGAACAGCGAGGCGATCGCCCGCGCCACGTCGCCATCAGGTTCCCGATCTGGCGACAGCAGATCGAGCAGACTTTGGCCCGGACAGTATTCGCAGACCAGAAAAGCTCGCCGGCGCAAGGGCCCGACGCGCTCCTCGATCAGCGCCAGCGGCGCTGGCGTCGAGATGCCCAGAAAGCGCAGCCGATGCCCCTCTCGCCACGAATGCCAGGCCCGACTCGGGCGCCAGCAGCGCGCAAAAAAATGCGGCAGATTTTTGAGGTTGTAGCGCTTGACGATCAGCGATCGCCCCGCGAGCTCGGTCTGCGCCACGGTACAGGTTCTGCCGTCCTTGAGCAGCGTCCCGCGAACGATGGCGTCGTCAGGCGACGCCAGCAACGGCACCAGACGATCGACCTCGACGCGAGCGACCGCGGCAAATCGAAACGCATTGTGGCGGACGGCGAAAAGCGTGCAGTCACGCAGCGTCTTGCCGAGAAAATCGCCGAGCCGCCAGGCGCGAACGCGCGCGACTTCGTCATCCAGACGAGCCGTATCAGACAGAGAAAAACCGCCGCCGGCGCGGTAAGCGTCGAGCAGCGCGTCCCGTGCGTCATCCCAGGCGATCGGCAACTGCGCCAAGAGGATCGCGAGATTGCGCGTCGACTGCTGCTCGTCGAGCGGCTTGCCTGACGCAATGGCGCGCACCGCGTCGCCGTCGATGACGAAGACCTGGTCGGCGCAACGCAAGAAATTGCCGAGGTGCAAATCCTGCTGAACCAGTCCCGCGGCGTGCATCGCACCGAGCACCCGAAAAGCCGGGCGCAGCACGTCGAGCGCCGCCCCGTCGCCGACCGGCAAGTTTGCAACGGCAAGCCAGGCTTGCGCAAGGCTCTGCGCTGCATCGAGATAACGGGTCAGCACGACATGCCCGCCCGTCGACAAGGAGGCCGCCAGCAACAGCTCGGGAGTCAGGATGCCAGCGCTCAGCAAAGCCTCGACGCCGGCTTTCTCGTGCCGCCAATGCCGCTCACTGGCGCCAGCGATGAACAGTTTGACCAGCACGCGCTGCCCCTGCCATTGCCCCTCACCGACGATCCGTTTGCCGGGCAACACACGCAGCAGACGCGACACCAAGACCTCTCCGCCATCGGCCAAAGTCACGCGAAACGGCGTCGCGGGCTCGCGTCCGGCGTCACGCAGCGCCGCGCCGTCAAGCACAACGATGGATTCCTCACTCATGCCGGATCGCTCTTCGCGTACTTGCGCAGAAAGCGCGTCTGCAAACGAGCAGCTTCGCGCTGCAGGTAGGCCAGAAGTATCGCTTCGTCGCGCAGAGTCTCGCGCAGCGGCTTGTCAAAATAGGTCCGCAAAAAACGCAATCGGTCGCTCCGGGTCAGGCCGATGTTGAGTGCCGAAAAATGGAGGCTGGCCAGGTCCTTGTCGCGCCAGCGGCGAGGCGTTTTTTCGCGCACTTGCGCGCGGTGCAGGTCGATGATCGACAACTTGAGTTCGTCCGGCGTCGGTGCCGGATCAAGATGCAGCAGGAAGTGGCAGATATAAAAATCGCGGTGATTGACGCCGCCGCGATGCATTCGCCCGGCCATTTGCGCCACGCGCTCGATCAGCGCGCGCTTGAGCGCCAGCTGCGGCGGCGCCTTCGGCCAGTCGCGGCAGAAATCTTCGAGGCTGATCGTCGGCGCCAATTCTTCGGTAACGATGAACGAATGGCGCTTGGCCGGGTTGCTGCCGCGCTGCGCGAAAGCGACGGCGCGCATGGTGTCGACGCCCAATTCGGTGAGGCGCCTGATCGCCAACCACTCCTGCTGCGCGCCGAGCACCGGCAGACGCAGCAAGATCAGGTTCTTGAGTATTTCAGTCCAGCCGACGCCGCGATGAATCTTGACGAAATAAGCGCGTCCGGCGACTTCGGTGCGCAGCGTGCGGCGCGCTTCAAGCTCACGAAACACTTTGCCTTCAAGCGTCTCGACGGCGACAAACGGATCGGCCCCGGACCACAGGGAAGTGAACGGTTCATCGATGGCCACGATCGGCTCGTTCATTGGCGCTCTTTCAGGATCAGGTCGGCAGCGCGCTCGGCATTGCTGTAGATGTCAGCGGTCGCCGCAAAGGCCAGCGCATTGGCCTGCCAGCGCGTCCGCGCCGCGTCGTCGCCGAGCATGGCGGCGAGCAGCCGATCGAGCCGGGTCTGCGCGAACGGCTCGGGGACCACCGCACCGCACTGTGCCTCGTCGATGTAATGCGCATAACCACAAACCGCGCTCGTCAAGACCGGCAGCCCGGCGACCAGCGCTTCGAGCAGAACGGTTCCGGTATTCTCGTGGTAGGCCGGATGAATCAGCAGATCGGCGCCGAGCAGGAAACGCGGAATGTCGCTGCGCCCCGGCAGAATGCTGACGCGCTCGCGCAAGCCCAGCGAATTCGCCTGCCGCTCAAAGAACAGCGGCTCGTCCTGGCCGATGACGATCAGGCGGGTGCGCAGTCGCAGCGCTTCGGGCAAACTCGCCAGTGCCTTCAGGCTGCGATCGAGTCCCTTGGTCTTGAAGCCCGAACCGACCTGCAACAGCAGCAAATCGTCCGGCGCCAGCCCAAACTCAGCGCGAAACTCGGCGCGCAATTGCGCCGCATTGGCCGGTGCCCGCCGGTCGGGCGAGATGCCAGGCGGCAGCAGGTGGAAACGCTCGGCGGGCGTGGCGTAATACTTTTCAAAAAAAGGCTGCTGCAGCTGCGAGATCATCAGGATCTCGGTGCCGCCCGCTGGCGAGAACACCGCGCGCTCAAAGGCGGCAAAATGCCGGTAACGCGCGGTCAGCCGATAAAACGGGTTGCGCAGCGTACGCGCCTTCTCTTCGTAACACGGGTCGGCGGCAAAATAGACGTCGAGCCCGGGCATCTTGTTGAAGCCGATCACGCGGTCCGCCGGTCGGCGGCCAAGATCGCTCGCCACCCAATCGCTAAATTTCACATAGCGCCGCGCGTTGCTCAACGCCTTGACCGGAACGCAAACGACCTCGAAGCCGGCCGGAACCTCGCCGCTCCATTCGAGCGTATAAACGCGCACTGCGTGCCCCCGGGCCTGACAGGCCAGCGCGATGCGCAGAAAATCACGCTGTAAGCCACCGAACGGGAAATATTTGTAAAAGCAAAAAGCCAGTTGCATCAGTTGCCTTCCTGCGGCGCTTCGACGCCGCGCGGGCGCTTGTAGCGGTTGTATGCCCAGAGGTACTGCTGTGGGCACTGCCGAATCAACAGTTCGATCTCGTGGCTGATCTGCTGCGCGCGCAGCCCGGTGTCACCACTCAAGGCCTGCGTCGGTGACTGCAGATGAAAATGATAGCCGGCGCCGCCGGCAAGCCGCTCGGCCCACACCATGATCACCGCGGCACCGCTCTCAGTAAGTCGCGCCGCCAGCGTCATCGTATACGCCGGCTTGCCGAAAAAATCGAGCCATACGCCCTCGCCGACCCGCGGTGCCTGATCGGGCAGCATGCCGACTGCCTCGCCGCGCTTGAGCGCCTTGAGCAGCGCACGAACGCCGCCGAGATCGGCCGCCGCAATACGCAATTGCGCGCGTGCTCGCCCGGCCTCGATCATCGTCTGCAGCCAGGCCTGCTTGGGCGGACGATAGAGCACGGTGATCGGCGCGTACGTCGACAGGTACTGGGCAGTCACCTCAAAGCAACCGAGATGCGGCGTCAAATAGACAGTCCCTTTGCCTTCGCGCGTCGCCGCCTCGACCAATTCCCAACCGCTGACCTTGACCACGCGCGCGGCAGTCTCCTCGAGCGAGCGCAGCCAGATCTTCGGCAGTTCAAGCGACGAGCGCCCGGCATTGGCGATCGCAGAGGAGCGCACCCGGCGCGCCTCATCCTCGCCGAGCGCCAGCACCATGTTCTCGCGCATATGGCGACGGTAGGTCGGCGAACAGAGCCAGGCCAGCCAACCGAGCGCAGCGCCAAGGCCGTGTAGCCAAGAGAGCGGCAGATGGCTCAAAAATCGAAAGAGAAGAATCATGCAATAACCCTGCTATCGACGCGTTTGACCCGCGTCCGCCAAAAAACTACAATTATCGCCTCCGCCGAGTTAATCAGGACAACTTGCAGGGCGGGAGGAGTCAAAAAAAGACTTCCAAAATACTGCTAAAGCGTCGTCTGCTCAAAACCCCGGAGCCGGCCACGCCGCCACAACGGGGTTTTTTATTGGAGCAGAAGTACATGTCTAAAGAATTTCTCTTTTCTTCGGAATCCGTTTCCGAAGGCCATCCGGACAAGGTTGCCGACCAGATCTCGGATTCAATCCTCGATGCCATCCTGGCCGAAGACCCGACCGGCCGCGTCGCCTGCGAAACGCTGGTATCCACCGGCCTGGTCGTGATCTCGGGCGAAATCACCACCAAAGCGCACATCAACTACCGCGAAATCGCTCAGGAAACCGTTCGCCGAATCGGCTACACGGACTCCGAGATCGGCTTCGACTACAAGAGCTGTGCCATTTTAACGGCAATCAACCGCCAGTCGCCGGATATCGCGCAGGGCGTCAATGAAGGCCAGGGGCTCGACTTCGACCAGGGCGCCGGCGACCAGGGCCTGATGTTCGGCTACGCCTGCAACGAAACGCCGACGCTGATGCCGCTGCCGATCTACTATGCGCACCGCCTGATGCAGCGCCAAGCCGAAGTTCGCAAGGATGGTCGCCTGCCGTGGCTGCGCCCCGACGCCAAGAGCCAGCTCACGGTCAAGTACGTCGATGGCAAGCCGGTCGCCATCGACACCGTCGTCGTATCGACGCAGCACGGCCCGGATGTTTCGCACGCCGACCTTTCCGCCGCAGTGATCAAGGAAATCATCCTGCCGGTGCTGCCCAAGGAACTGCTGACCGAGCAGACTCGCTTTCTGGTCAACCCGACCGGCCGCTTTGTCGTCGGCGGCCCGCACGGCGACTGCGGCCTGACCGGCCGCAAGATCATCGTCGACAGCTACGGCGGCACCGCTCGCCACGGCGGCGGCGCTTTCTCCGGCAAGGACCCATCCAAGGTCGACCGCTCGGCCGCTTACGCCGCGCGTTACGTCGCCAAGAACGTCGTTGCGGCCGGCCTCGCCGATCGCTGCGAAGTGCAGATCGCCTATGCCATCGGCGTCGCCAAACCGGTTTCGCTGATGGTCGAGACTTTCGGCACGGGCAAGATCAGTGACGAGAAGATCGTCGCGCTGATTGCCAAGCATTTCGACCTGCGTCCCAAGGGAATCATCCAGTCGCTCAACCTGCTGCGTCCGATCTACACCAAGACCGCCGCTTACGGCCACTTCGGCCGCGAAGAACCCGAGTTCACGTGGGAAAACACCGATAAAGCATCGGCGCTACGCGCCGATGCCGGGCTGTAAGCCCGCCCCGAAGGGGTTTATCGGTGTTTCGGCGAAGGCTAACTGCGGCGATCGCCGCAGTTAAGGCGCGCAGCGCCGGCCGCAGCCAAAACATAAAAGGACCGCGAGGTCCTTTTTTCTTTCCTTGCCCCCTCAAGCGCTTGGATAGCCCCGCATCGGGATGCATGAGAATTTGCCCCGGCAGGTGCTATCGACTATCCTTCTCGCTTTAAGTCAGCTGCCGCATCGCTTCGCCCACGTCGTAAGTGTTCCAAGGTCGTTGACAGCCGTCGCCCCGCCGCACGGCAACCCCACGGGACCCGAACGCCGAACATCCGGTCGACCTTTTCAACAGCGCAACGCCTAGCCCCGACAGCCGACATCTCAAACGAACGATTCCCGACCATGCTCAAAAAAATCAACGTTAGCCAGCTGGTGCTCGGGATGCATATCAAGGAATTCTGCGGTTCCTGGATGGAACACCCGTTCTGGCGCACCGCCTTTGTCATCACCGACCCGGCAGACATCAAGTCGATTCTGGCCAGCAGCATCAAGGAAGTCTGGATCGACAGCGCCAAGGGGCTTGATGTCGCACCGGGAGCGCCAGTCGTTTCGAAAGAAGAATCAGAAGCCAAGGTGGACGCCGAACTTGATATCGCAGCGCAAGACGACAGCGCCACGGCGCAGGTTCCCGTTACCGTTGAACTGGCGCGCGCAGTCAAAATCTGCGCCCAAGCCAAACGCGCCGTGATCTCGATGTTTGACGAAGCGCGCATGGGCAAGGCCGTTGACACCAGCAGCGCGAAAAAGCTGGTCGAGGAAATATCCAACTCGGTGAGCCGCAACCCCGGCGCACTGATCAGCCTGGCCCGGCTAAAAACGGCCGACGATTACACCTATATGCACTCGGTCGCGGTCTGTGCGCTGATGGTCGCTCTGTCCAAGCAACTTTCGCTCGATGACGCACAGACACGCTCGGCGGGAATTGCCGGTCTGCTGCACGATCTGGGCAAGGCGATGATGCCGATGGACGTGCTCAACAAGCCCGGCAAACTCACCGACGAAGAGTATTCGATCATCAAGAAACACCCTGAAGCCGGGCATGAATTGTTGCTCGGCAGCACTGGCGCCGACGAGATCGCGCTCGACGTCGTCCTGCATCATCACGAAAAAACCGACGGATCGGGTTACCCCAAGCGCCTCAAGGATACGGAAATCAGTCTCTTCGCCAAGATGGGCGCAGTCTGTGACGTCTATGACGCAATCACTTCGAATCGCCCCTACAAGGCCGGATGGGATCCCGCGGAATCGCTGCGCAAGATGGCCGAATGGTGCACGGGTCACTTTGATCCGCGAATTTTCCAGGCTTTCGTCAAGAGCCTGGGAATTTATCCGATCGGTTCGCTGGTCAAACTGAGCTCAGGACGGTTGGGAATCGTCATCGACCAGGCGCCGGATTCGCTGCTCAAGCCGCGCATCAAGGTGTTCTTTTCGACGCGCGCCAACGCGCGAATCAAGCCCGAGGTCGTCGATCTCGCGCGCCCAGGGTGTCCAGAAAAAATCGCCAACCGTGAAGACCCGGCCAATTGGAGTTTCCCGGACCTCGACGAGCTGTGGTCGGGCCTGCCTGACGCGCCGCGCGCCGCCGCTTCACAGCCGAAATAATCTGTGTATAATTAGCGCCTTATCCGAGGAGCGCTGCAAAACTGTCGACCGGCAGTTTCAGGCTCGGAACCTTAAACGGCGCTCATCCAACCAACCCGTGCCGGGCACGGGAAGACGGGTGAGCCTGATCTACAACAGTTCAGCACACCGTCTCGCGACGCGAGGCGACGTCCTTCCGCTCCCGGCCACAGTTCAAAGGAGCCTTACTGTGGCTGAAAAATTCAACGACTACGTCATCGCTGATCTGGCGCTCGCCGACTGGGGGCGCAAGGAAATCCGCATCGCCGAAACCGAAATGCCGGGGCTGATGGCGATTCGCGACGAATTCGCCGCGACCCAGGCGCTCAAGGGCGCGCGCATCACCGGTTCGCTGCACATGACGATCCAGACCGCGGTGCTGATCGAGACGCTGGCCGCGCTCGGCGCGCAGGTGCGCTGGGCGTCGTGCAACATCTTCTCGACGCAGGACCACGCCGCCGCGGCGATCGCCGCGCAGGACATCCCGGTGTTCGCCGTCAAGGGCGAATCACTGGTCGATTACTGGGACTACACGCACCGCATCTTCGAATGGGCTGATGGCGGTTACTCCAACATGATCCTCGACGACGGCGGCGACGCCACGCTGCTGCTGCACCTGGGCGCGCGTGCCGAAAAAGACATTTCGGTAATCGAAAAGCCGGGATCGGAAGAAGAAACGATCCTGTTCGCAGCGATCCGCGCCAAGCTCGCCAAGGACCCGACCTGGTATTCGGTGCGTCTGGCGGCGATCAAGGGCGTCACCGAGGAAACGACGACCGGCGTCCATCGTCTCTACCAGATGCATCAGCGCGGCGAGCTCAAGTTCCCGGCGATCAACGTCAATGACTCGGTGACCAAGTCCAAGTTCGACAACCTCTACGGCTGCCGCGAATCGCTGGTCGACGGAATAAAACGCGCCACCGACGTGATGATCGCCGGCAAGGTCGCGCTGATCGCCGGTTACGGCGACGTCGGCAAGGGTTCGGCACAGGCCATGCGCGCGCTGTCGGCGCAGGTTTGGGTCACCGAGGTCGATCCGATCTGCGCGCTGCAGGCGGCGATGGAGGGTTACCGCGTGGTGACCATGGAATACGCCGCCGACAAGGCCGACATCTTCGTCACGACGACCGGCAACTACCACGTCATCACGCACGACAACATGGCGGCGATGAAGGACCAGGCGATCGTCTGCAACATCGGCCACTTCGACAACGAAATCGACGTCGCTTCGCTTGAGAAGTACCAGTGGGAAGAGATCAAGCCGCAGGTCGACCATGTGATCTTTCCGAACGGCAAGCGCATCATCCTGCTCGCCAAGGGTCGCCTGGTCAACCTGGGCTGCGGCACCGGCCACCCGTCGTACGTGATGAGCTCGTCGTTCGCCAACCAGACGATCGCCCAGATCGAACTATTCACGCAAACGGCGAAGTACCCGGTCGGCGTCTATACACTGCCCAAGCACCTTGACGAGAAGGTCGCTCGCCTGCAGCTCAAGAAGCTCAACGCCCAGCTTTCCGTGCTGCGCCCCGATCAAGCCGCCTATATCGGCGTCCCGATCGAAGGCCCGTACAAGGCTGATCACTACCGCTACTAAGCGACAAGAGGGGACGCCATGCGCCTGATCCTGCTCTGGCTACTCAACGCCGTGGCGTTGCTGGCGGTGGCTTACCTGCTGCCGGCAATCCACGTCGCGTCGTTCGGCGCGGCGATGTTCGCCGCGCTGCTGCTCGGACTGGTCAATGCCGTACTGCGTCCTCTGCTCTTGCTGTTGACGCTGCCGGTCACGCTGGTCACGCTTGGACTCTTCATCTTCGTCATCAACGGCCTGATGTTCTGGCTCGCGGGGTCGCTGATCAAAGGCTTTGCGGTCGACGGTTTCTGGCCGGCGGTTCTCGGCTCGCTGCTCTACAGCGTCATTTCGTGGGTGCTCACAAGCCTGCTGGGCTCCGGCAAGCGCTGACCTTTCAAGGGATTTGATCCGAATGAAACACACCGAACTCTCGATCGAGTTTTTCCCGCCGCAGACGCCTGAGGGTGTCGAGAAACTGCGCGCCGTTCGCGGCAAATTGGCGGCGCTCAAGCCCGAGTTCTTCTCGGTAACCTTCGGCGCTGGCGGCTCGACGCGCGAACGCACTTTCGCGGTGGTCCGCGAAATTGCCGCCGAATGCTTCGTTGCGGCGCCCCATCTCTCGTGTGTCGGCTCGACCCGCGAGAGCATCAGCGCCATCCTGCAGGAGTACAAGGTCGCAGGAATCCACCGTATCGTCGCGCTGCGCGGCGACCTGCCGTCGGGAATGGCCGAGGCCGGCGATTTTCGCTACGCCAACGAACTCGTCGACTTCATCCGCCAGCAGACCGGCGACCACTTCCACCTCGATGTCGCCGCCTACCCCGAATGGCACCCGCAGGCGCGCAACCCGCATGACGACCTCGCCGCCTTCGTCCGCAAGGCTAAGGCTGGTGCCAACTCGGCGATCACCCAGTACTTCTACAACGCCGACGCCTACTTCCACTTCTGCGACGAAGTACGCGCGCGCGGCGTCGACATCCCGATCACTCCGGGAATCATGCCGATTGCCAGCTTCTCC
>Ga0316604_10000189_pt1 | contig 93900 bp, 44 predicted proteins | sample OWC_soil_day20_C_FD_207650 | JGI IMG/M metagenome (GOLD analysis project Ga0316604, IMG submission 207650) | Wetland soil microbial communities from Old Woman Creek delta, Ohio, United States - OWC_soil_day20_CT | ecosystem: Environmental > Terrestrial > Soil > Wetlands | place: USA: Ohio... | reverse complement strand
CAAACTGGAAACCAATCAAAGAAAGATAGGCTCCTGTTCGATTAATCCGAAAAATCAAAGAACTTATTGATGCAAATTTAATATCTGTCGTTTGAATCCGGAAGATGCTCCGCATCGAATGCTTACTCAGGCTTTTGTTCATCTCGCTTTTGCTTATATCCTATTAAGAAGGAATATATTTCTGTTGAGGTTAACGATTGGTGGCCAAGAAAGTCTTGGATGAAATACAAACGTTTGGATTTCATCCAAGACTTTCTTGGGCACCAATCTGTTCTGGCCACTGAAATATATGCAAGAGTAGGTTCTAAGCAAAAAAGAGCGACTCTTGAAAAGGTATATGTAGATGTTATTAATAAAGAGGCCCCGAGTTGGGATAATAATACCGATCTGCTGACATGGCTCAAAGAGTTTAAATAATATTGATTGAACACAGCAATATGACATATTTTACAATATTTAACTTGTTTACATTTTTTACAGCTGCGATTCTTGTTTTTATTAATGGATTTTTTTTTGTTAAAAAGCACAAATTATTGAAGAAGTATGGCTTCCCTCTTTTTGTGCCAATGAATAAGTTATCAAAACATGATAGGGCTAAATACAAGTTCTATAATAGATTAAACCTTGGAATGGTAATTTGCTTGTTTTTGCTATATGCTCTTTTGGGGATATTATTTTTCAAATAATTGAGTTACATGAAATTTATTTATAGAATTACCCATTTTAGAGGTCGTTACTTAAATATTACGTAAATATGATGCGTAGTGTTTCAATAGCTCTAAAAAGTGCATGTTTAAAGGGGTGAAAGTAGATAGTTTTCATAACCACTTTCCAAGCGAAGAAGCCTCTCTTCAATACCTCTCAGACTTTAAGTGGCAGCAAGGTTACAGGTGTAAAAAGTGTGGCGGTCAACTGTGGTGGAAAGGTAAAAGAATGTTTGACGGGCGATGCCAGGAATGTAATTATAATGAATCCCAACAGCAGGCAGCTTGTTCCACAAATTGAAATTCAATTTGCTGATAGCTTTTCAGATTTGTTTCCGGTTAAGTGTAAAAAAGGAATGTCCAGTTGCTAACTAAGCATGGAATATGGGATTGATCAAACAAGCGCTTGGTATTTATCCATTGCTTTTCAGTTTTACTTTAGGAATAAGTGGAACGCTAGGTAGAAACGGAATATTTTTTGTTGGGGGAGGACGAGCCGTGGATGGTCCTACCGGAGGATCTTTTAGTTTTACGATTAACTGGTTAAATCATCGTGATGAAACAAAAGATCAATTGGATAATTTCCTAACAGGACAGGAACAGTCTGAGAGTTGAGGGTATTGGGGGGCAATATTCCTAGCCCTCAGATCCTACGAACCAATTGAGTGGGGAGTTGGCGTTGTTAAGCCTGGTGCAGGTGTTGGCGAGAGTTATAATAAGTTTAAATTTAACACATATTTAACTTGGTAAGTTTATGAAACAATGGTCAGAATTGCCCTTGAAAGCTGATGATATTATATTTTTCTTATTGGGAATACTTTGTTTATTATTTGGATGGATCTGTATAATGATCCACATTTTTAAATTACAGCCTGAGAAAGTCTGGTTTTATAGAAAGAGTTTGTTGGCAAGGTGGTTTATTAATTCAGAAATTAGGCATGTGGCTGAAAATGAAAATTATAGATTTTGGGCAAGAGGAGCAGGAATAATAGCTTTATTAATAGGTACAGCTATAATGATTGGTTCTATTACTAATTTGATTAACTATATTATGGGTAGCGGTCCAAATCATCCCCATTAATTATAGATATGCTAATGAAAATTAGGGCATTTTTAGTAAGGGGGGCTTAATTTATTTTGGATGTAATGAATAAGATCAGAGGTGTCTCAAAAGTAAAAGGGGCCTCATTTACTTTTGAGACACCTTCTTCCCATTTACTACGTTTTATTCTTATTATAATACGAGTAAGTATCATTACACACTTTACTACTACGATCAGGCGGGCAATCTTGTAGAGGAGATTCCACTAGCAGGTGTAGTTATAGATCCTTCAACTGACCAGGTGAACAATGTAAGGGCTGCCAGGGCAGAGGGGATAACATTGGTGCCAACTTACATGATGGCTACGCAGTACCGTCATAATACGCTTAACCAGGTAGTATCGCAGGTATCACCTGATGGAGGTGAGAGCCATTTCTGGTACGACCGTTTGGGCCATCTTTCATTATCGCAGCATGCAAAGCAGCGCCCTGATAATAAGTACATTTATAGGACCTGTGATGCACTGGGTATGATCAATGAAGTCGGAGAGCTGATGAGTGTTGCAGTAATGAATGATTTCATCGTATTAAAAATGGAAGGGTTATTAATAGAGTTCCATTTGCTTTTCCTCAGTCTCATCTACGCCAGGAGGAAGTTGATCACCGGAAGGCGGATGAACAGAAGAAAACCCAAGTGCCCCAATGACATAAAATTAGATATTCAAAAATGAATTTTGTATGAAAAATAAATGGTGGCTTCTTTTGTTAATTATTGCTTGCAGCGCTGGTAGTAGTTCTAAAGATAATAGTACTCAAAGTGGAGAGGGGATAATTGTTGATAGCATTTATGGTTGGCAACATAATGTTTTGGCAGATGGTGATTCCATATCTTATGGAAAGCTTGCGCTTGAGCTTTCTTTTAAACGCATGGACCGTTGGGCTTTGCTTTACTACGCTCAAGTTATGTGCAATAAATACAAGAATGCAAGTGCATGCCTTGATTGTTACGAAATTAATAATGAGGTGGGATGCCCAGAACATCTAAAAACTTATGATTCTTCGACATATGTTCTGGGAACGTATTATTTACTGAGGGCATATGAACTTGGCAATTCAGAAGCAGAAGGGTATGTTAAAGATCGTTTTGGAAATAATGTTCCTCATTCGATAGATTTGAAGGATGGGGCACTGTGGGTCAAATGAAGCTTTTCATTGGGGGAAATCTGTAAGTATCGATAAGATCGAATATCATGTTTTAGAGAGCAGCAATGATAAGCATAGTATTATGGCCTCTTCAACGTTAAAGCTTAGCCCATTGGGCTAAGCTGTTGATTTGCTATACGCAGTTTTATTTTAAAAATCCCTGATCAACACTGAGAAAAATTATTAAATGAGAAAGAATCTATCTTTTATAATTTCGTTTTTTGTTGTACTATTAATTGTTGTTTTTAATATAAAGTATGATCATATAAAGTTAGATACAGATAGTAATAGAACATCGTTCCATTACTATCTTACCCGAGAGAAGTATTCTCCGGAATTTTACGTGGCACTACTGAGCCTTTATCCTTTACTAATCTTAACAATTATAATGTTGTTTGGTAAATCACATCGGCTTGTATTTTTATTCTTAGGAATATTTGGAATATTTTCCATCATCTCATTATGGCTATTAATGCATTTACATTTTGATGCTATAATTATTTCTTATAAAGAAAGCTATTATTCAACATTGATTATGGGGATTTTAAGTGTTGCGGGATGTGCAGTTGTTTTATTTATTAAAAGAAAACAATAGTGCTGTTAATCTCAGTGATAATTTGTAGTTGAAATAGACGTTGAGCTATTAATAAATTGAGTTAAACAGCAGGATGAACAACATCCTGCTTCAGATCCGGCAAATAAGACCACTACGACGTATGCTGGCATGATTTCTCCACGTGGTGGTGCAGGAGAAAGTCATAATTTTACATTTACAGATAAAATTATATAATGATAAATTTATGGAAGGTTGGTCATTAGAACGCTTTAAAGATCCTGCAATTTTTATTGTACCCTTCGCGGGAATAATTTGTGCATTGTTTGGATGGATTACAGTTATGATTCACATTTTTAAAGTGCAACCAGAAAAGTTGTGGTTGTATAGAAAGAGCTCGTGGATAAGGTATTTTGTTAATTCGGAAATTAAACATGTGGCTACTGATGAAAATTATATCTTGAGAGCGAGAGGAGGAGCAATTGTTTTTTTATTCATTGGTACAGTTGTAACGATTGTTTGTATTATTAATTTAGTAAACTTTATAATTAGTTGTTGCCAAAATCCACATCATTGATTATCGATATGCATTAAAAAATATGGATATAAAAACTTCTATTAAAGAAATTACCAGGGCCCTGCGTGATAGACCCAAAATGTTTTTTTTAGAGAATCCTGGTTATGATACATATAAAACATACATTAAAGGATTCTTGTTAGGTTTGGAAGCCGCTAATGATACCAAAATCTCATTAAAAATGACATTATGGTTTCAGAAGAAGCTGAATATTGAAGCCCGATATCATTGGACAGAAATGATTCCTATCCATTATAAAGATAAATCTGATGATGAACTGAAGGCCATTCTACTTCAGACCTTGATCGATTACGCTGAGGAAGAATTATAATATAAAACTCTCTTATCTATTTAACAATTTATCCTCCATATGAATCGTCTTGTCCTGTTCCTGAACATACCCCCTTAATGGTCTTGTATCTGGCATATTCCCCTTTTGATATTTTTCAATAACTGCCAATGTAGTCACAATTTTTACCGCCTGATGCAGATCTGCAATCGCACTTTCTTTCGCCCCAATTGTTTTCAGTAATTCATTATGCTCACTAACCTGTGCATTATATTTCGCCAAACTACCTGCCACCAGCAACTTTATCTTTTCGCTCAATACGGAATCTTTAATTTCAGTAGCATCCCTATCAGCTATGTGATAATATGACTGTATTTTCTGATTGAAATTGGAAAATGATTCAGTTGAATCCTGCTGACTTTTATTAAGTTCGTCAATCTGATCCTCTAATCTCTTTAATGCTGCATCTTGGGTCACCAGTTCCTCATAAAGGCTCTCAACTAAATTACTTCCCCCGCGTTTTGAAAATGTATAAGAACCTTTGTCTTCCAATGATTTTGGCGTCTCAATCAGTGCCGGTACTTCTTGCTGAGGGCGATCCTGCAATCGCTGGCGGTTATGACAACCCGTAAGTATAAAAGCTATTAAGATGGGTATGAGAATTCTGACTGACATATAACGTTGTTTCTTTTAATCCTGATTTTTATTTCCACTGGCTACAATAGCTAATGAAAGCATGTTCGTTCCTGTGATGATAGCTTCCGGTAATAATGCCAGTCCTAATAGGCCCATAATAAAGGCTGTCAAGCAAAGTAGCACAGTAAGTTCTTCCACGAAGGAATATCTATTCATGGGTAATTACCTGTATTACTGCAGTGATGTCCCTCCGTAAATATACTTTTAAAATTGAAGTATCATAATGTAAAAAAGGATCGCCCTAAAAAATAAGACGATCCTGAAATTGTAAGGTAAAAATACGCCAGAGTATATCTATCAGGTGCGCTACCATTACGCCATCGCGCTTTTTACAGCGCGAACAGGACTCGAACCTGTACCCCCCTGATCCCAACGAAGTAACTCTAACTACGACACTTTCAATTTGATAAAACAAAGGTATACCTCAAATGCGCAGTCTTTTTGCGCAGGTGTAATTATTTCTTCCATTTCCTATGTAGCTACGGTGTGACTATACTTCCATAAGTACATCATCCGTACATTAAAACTACACTTCTATATTGATTCGATATTGAGGTACTGAGGCCAAGTCTGGCAGCAAGCAGGACGATTGCATAATTGCGTTTACCACAGGCATTCGACCGATCAATTGTACCGATCATTTGCTGGATCTCATTCGTCTTAAAGACAGAGGGTAGTTTGGCTTGCTTCTTATAATTGTCCCTGGGTACAAAAAGTGAAGTATCCGTTTTTAGTATTCCTTGTTCAAAAAGATACTTTAAAAACGTCCTTATCGCTCTCAGGGTCATATGAGCAACAGTCGGCTTGCGTACATCCAGGGTTTTAAGATAATGGAGAATTACGAACTTGTCTACCTTGTCCATGGATATCAAATCTTTCTCTTTCAGGAAGATGAGAAACCGGCTTAAGTAGTGCTCTCGCTCATTTATCGTGGAGGGCTTTAATCGATGAGATACCAGGTAAGCGACGAACTGACTTACCAGTTCGCCCATTGGGCCGTTCAGGAGGATTCGTTCTCTATAACTCACGAGCGTGCCAGTATCGTAAAACTCACAGAGCACATTGATGACCTTCACTATGTCCTTGTCGCGTTTTGAAAGGGCGGCATAGTCAGACTCTCCAAACTTATTGAATAAATATTGTCTGCCGATAGCGGAATTAAACTCGCTGATGCCTTGAGCGAGTAACTGACGATACATTCTTCGCCAGTAAACGCGATACCAAATGACGGTGTTCCTGGTCCTTAGTAATTTGTTTACTAACACTTCGCCTGCGTCATAAATGAGCTGATCAAAGGTTGTCCGAATTCTTCTCATAACTGGTTGCTTTAATGATCGCTGCATTGCGGTCACTATAACAACAAACATGATTATGTAAAGTGTTTTGCTTCAAAACAAATCTCCGATGTAGGTTTTCACCCTGTTCTTTACATAATCTTCCGCTTTACATAACCCACTGCCACATTTCTCATGCATCTTTCAATCGCATTATTATCGATTATTGGATTACCAGTATGAGCATACAGGCTTAGTTTTTCCCACCTTTTTATACTGTATGCAAACGCCTGTGCAATAAGGGATTTCGGTCTGAGTTGCTGGTACTCTTTTTTCATCCATTCGCCTAATGCTTTCAGTATAGGTAGACTTTCCTTATTACGGCGATCTTTTATTTGTTCTTCATTCAACTGTTCGTCCTGGCATGCCTGTTCAATTGCATACAATTTTGCGATCTCTTGTAATGCATATGATGCCAGCTTTTCATTATTACTCTGCGCGTCGTAAATCTTACGGCGTGCATGAGCCATACAGTAGAAGACTGTTATATTCTCTAATGGCAACTCATCGTACACGGCGTAACCGTAAGCCTGCAGATGGCCTTTAAAATCCTTTAAGATATTCAGAGGTCTTTCGACTCCACGACCAGGTTGATAGTCATAATAGATCATTCTGCCATCACCTGTCAGGAAGGTCCAATAATAACCTTTATGAGTTTCTTTTTGTTTTGTTCTATCAAGCACTGCTATTCCGGTCTCGTCAGCATGCCAGTAGTTGTATTTGTACATTTCCTTCAGATGGATTGTACCAAGTGGCATTAATGCTTTTGCTACCAGCCCTACCCAATCAGACATTGTGGAGTAAGGTATTTCAACACCATTGCGTTTAAAAGCTTCTATCTGCAGGTTTAGGGGCTTATGGTCAACTAATTTATCAACCGTGATCTGAGCAAGTAATGCAGGATCTGCCAGACATTTGTTTATTGCCCGAACTGGCAAAGGCGCTTTGATAATAATCTCCTTCCCTTTATTTGTCACAGTTGTACTACGATAAACATTTACTACAATACGGTTGACAAAGATCTCTCCTGGCTTCCAGCTTAGGGTTTCTCTTATCTCTTCTCCAATCTTCACACAATCACTAATATCTTCTGTGGGTTCCAGTATTGATGTTTCCCGCCTTAGGTGATCAGGAAGCCGCGTGCCATTATCTGATGCGGTAATATCGGTATTAGCTTTCCTGGCTTGGGTATAGCTGATCTTCTTTACTTCAGAAAGATTTGTCGCTGGAGGTGCTACCTCAGCATTAAACCCTAACTCCGGCTGTAAATTGGATACAGCTGAAGGTAAAAAGCGCTCAGATTTAAATCCCTTCAATAATTTAGTTAGTTGCTGTAGCTGGTACTGAAGTTGGGTTACCTGGTCCTGCAGGCTTTGATTGCTCTTCTGCTGCTGCTCAAGGCTTTTATTTAACTGCTGAACCATCATTATCGATGCTTCATACAGCTCCTTGTAATTAATATTTGCAGCAGATTCCGACATTACCCAAAGATAGTATTGATATGCTTTGATGCAAGTCTCATGCATCATTTTTTATACACCGGAGAAGTGGATAAATCGTAATAAATAATAGATTTTACATGACCGGGGTATTCCTTAAAAAAAAAGCTAACATCCTGATGAATGCTAGCCTCAAATCATTATCAAAAAAACTATTTAGCCCTCAGGCGAGGTATACCGCTTACGATAAAATGCCTTTTTCAGAGAGACTCCCTGCAATATCAAAGAAAGCTGTTTGCTGGATATCTCGCTATGTGTACCTTCCATAAATCCGGCAGGCAATTCAAATGTACCCTCTTCCAATCGCTTATAATACATGCCAAAGCCATCTCCTTCCCATTGCAATAGCTTAATGTGAGTTTGCCGGCGGTTCAGGAAGATAAAAACGTCACCGGACTCTATCGGCATTTTGAGTTCATTAGTGATAAGGCCACTCAATCCATCAAAGCTCTTTCTTACGTCTGCCCATTTGGAATATAGCAGATATCTTGTTCCTGGATGAATCTGCAACATAATTACCCGATTAATTCCTTTAGAAAAGAGGCCGGTACCGGACGATAAATTTTCAATCCTTTATATTCGACAAAGATGCCTGATTCTACAGAAGTGACTACATCCGGCGTTACTTGAAGCAAAGTAAAACTTCCATTATCATTATTATGAGATTCTACGTTTCTTTGCTGGTACCTTTTCTGCCAGTAAAACCAATTGCCGGAACGAATCCCATGTCTGGCACAAAAGGACTTAATAGATTGACCACTGGCGGCTTGCTCAGCGATGAGGGAAAACATGTACTCCTCTTTATTGACTTGTGATGTTCTAGTTCTCATTATGATCTGTTGTTGATCATGTAAATTAGAGAACTTATTGGTTTTCAAATTTCAATTGCCCGGAGGCATACCCAAATAAAGGCTGTCTAAGTTTTTCCACGAAGGAATCTCTATTCATTGATATAGAGCAACTACAGTGATGTCCCTCCGTAAATATACTTTTAAAATTGAAGTCCCATAATGTAAAAAGGATCGCCTTAAAAAATAAGACGATCCTGAAATTGTAAGGTAAAAATACGCCAGAGTATATCTATCAGGTGCGTTACCACTACGCTATCGCGCTTTTTACAGCGCGAACAGGACTCGAACCTGTGACCCACTGATCCCAACGAAGTAACTCTAACTACGACACTTTCAATTTGATAGAACAAAGGTATACCCCAAATGCGCAGTCTTTTTGCGCAGGTATAATTATTTCTTTCATTTCCTATGCAGCTCCGGTGTAACTATACTTTCATAAGTACACCATCCGTACATTAAAACTACACTTATATATCGATTCGATATTGAGGTGCAGATATAGTGATGTATTAGTACTCAATTGGTAATATAGTCACACCGAAGTTCCGACGTATGCATTAACATTGCCCTTGTAACCCCCAAATCAATTTTTATGGCTATTGTTATAAATAACATGCTCCTCCAACTCGTCCGTGGTACCCTCGGCAATGAAATCACCATTTATGAACGAAATGGCCAGGTTATCATGGCGAAGAAACGCGGCCCATCCAAAAATAAACCGACAAAAAAGCAGCTGGAAGCCAGGTATAAAATGAAAATCGCGGCAGCATATGCCAAGGTGATCCTGAAAGATCCGGAGTTGAAGGCTTATTATAAATCACTGGCAGGCCCCGGCCAGAATTCCTACAACATGGCGGTAAAGGATGCTTATAAGTCTCCCGAAGTGCAGCAGATTCAGCTGCTGGATGAGACCGTAGTGGTAACTGCAAAGGATGAATTCAGGATAGCAGAAGTGCAGGTACGCGTACTCGATGCAGACGGTGTTATAATGGAAGGAGGTAAAGCCGTTCTACACCGAAATGGCGTGGATTGGCTTTATAAGGTGACTCATCTCCCGCAAGGCGGAAAAATAATAGTGGTGGTAGTAGATTTGCCCGGAAATGAAACAGTGAGAGAAGTAAGGCTAGAATAAAGGATGGCAGAAAGAGCGCATTATTTGAAGATAGGGCAAACCTATCAACTACCGGAAGGAGGAAGAAAGTTTAGTCAGAACAAGTAGCTTGAAACAGGTAGATGACTGCACAGGGAAATTTAAATATTGCTCATAATTTTGAGTAGTGCAGGAAAGTGTGAAGTTGTAATCATTTCAGAATTCATGCTGCAAATGTTTTTTTTTATGAATTTAATTTTTATATTGCAGTCCTGTTCATTCGCCGGTTTATGAGTAATGTATTTTGGACCATTTAAAGATAGGTTTTTGTTTGGCTTTTAACGTCCCTCAGAATATAGCACTAAAATTTGTTTGAAAGGTTTGTGACCTAAGTAAGAGAGAAAGACGATGATTTAAGAAGGCGTTAATCCATTAAAATAAGTTACAATAAAACTGACAAGACAAAATTTCAAATTTAATTACACAAAATTTAAGGGTTTCTACGTGAAAAATTGCTCTGTTAGACAGGAAAAACAATTGATATAATTATCGTTATTCTTAAATATGCTTGTATTTATGGAATGACCATTGTATATGTCCCATTGTAGATTCCTATTCTTTTATTTTATATGCGAATACATGTTTGACGACAGAATGTACCTCTTAAAAGGTAGTTCGGGGAACTGCATGTCTTAAATTCAATAACCAAAGCAGGCCGGATATAATGACTGCTATCCACAATAATTAAAATTTTATGACCTATTCAATCGCTGGTTGGGACTTTGTTTGCCAAAAGTCATTTTGTGAAAACTCCGGAATGTCAGTTATCCAGGTAAATCGTTAGGGATTTTATTAAGCAGGATGCAGTGCCATGCTGAATTTGGAGTGGACCCATATATTTTCTTTACAGTACTGGATGATGCAGTGATGATCACTGTTTCGACTCATTTATAATTGCTTTCTAAGCAAAGAATCACTATTAGCAACTCTATTTGTTTATGATTAGAATTATCCTACCTTGTTTATTATTGTTATGTTCTATATGCGAGATAACATTTGCACAAATTAAAGTAACCGGAAAAGTTAAAGATGCAGGCGGACAATCATTACCAGGTGCGAATGCATTAGCACTGCAAATAAAAGATTCTGCCCTGCTCAAAGGCGGTGTTACAAACGGAGACGGTTTATTTACTATTGAACAGGTAAAGGCAGACAGTTTTATTATTTCTATCAGGATGACCGGTTATAGCAGGAAAGATGTGGTAGTAGTAAGTGGAGATGCAACTGCCAACAATGAAATAATACTGAAAGATATTATACTCGAAACCAGTCGCAGCCAGTTAAAGCAGGTAGATGTCACTGCACAGAAACCACTTTATGAGCAAAAGATAGATAAGCTTATCGTAAATGTCCAACAGAATATTTCCTCTGCAGGAGGAACCGCCCTTGATGTTCTGGAACGATCGCCGGGTGTAACTGTAGAAAGGCAACAGAATACTATTTCCCTGAATGCAAGAGCAGGAATATTAATTATGATTAATGGAAAAGTATCCCGGTTGCCCATGGATGCTATCATACAGCAACTAAGCAGTATGGGTGCTGCCAACATTGAAAAAATAGAGCTGATCAGTAATCCTTCCGCTCAATATGATGCCAGTGGAAATGGTGGTATTATCAATATTATTTTGAAAAAACCTGCCGAATATGGTACCAATGGTAGCTACAGCGTAACCCTCGGGTATGGATTGAAAGAGAAAGCTGGCGCAGGCCTCAGCATCAACCATCATGCTGAAAAGGTGAATGTTTATGGCGACTTCTCCTTCTACCGGAATCATACCAGCCAGCGCTTTGAAAACGCCAGAACTGTTACGGATGGAACGGATGATAATTATACAGGGACTGTGAGTAAAAGAGATCCCGTAACGACCAGCTTCTCTGCGCAGGTAGGCCTTGATTATAACATTTCAAAAAAGACCACGATTGGTGGCTTTATTACCGGTTATAATAATAAATGGGTAATGGAAGCCAATAATGATGTGACCCTGCAAACCAATAAAGAATATACAGGTGGTATCGCCATCGTCAATAACGAAACGAATACCTGGCAAAACCTGGGTGGAAATATTTACCTGACACATGAAATTAAAAAGAATAGTAGTATCAGTATAGATATTGATTACCTCTATTACAAGAATGATAACCCTTCTAATTACGCTAATCATTACTATAATGCGGGTAGTGTGCTGACGGCAGATTCAAACCTGGATGCTACTAAGAAAACCCCTGTAAATATATGGGTAGGAAAAGCTGATTATACTGTCGCTTTCAATGACAATATAGACCTGGAGGCGGGTGTAAAAGGATCTTATTCGAAGTTCGACAATCATGTAGTTTTGAATAAACTGGAAAATGGCAGCTGGACAGAAGTACCTGATTTTTCCCAGTCCTCAGAATACAAGGAAACGATCGGTGCTGCATATGTTGCGCTGAATACTTCGCTTAGCAGCAAAACCAAACTGAATGCAGGCCTGCGATATGAGTATGCTGATATAGACCTGGATGTATACGGAAAGAATACGGGGGTGAAAAGAAATTTCAATAACCTTTTCCCTACGCTCTTCTTCTCTCACGATATCAATAAGCAGCAAACCATTCAGTTCTCTTATGGGAGGAGAATCACCCGCCCATCCTTCAGTGACCTGGCGCCGTTCGTGATCTTTATTGATCCCACTGCCTATTATTATGGAAATGCGAACCTGCTTGCAGCCATTACTGATGGGGTGAAACTGGATTACAAGTTCCTGAAGTACCTCGTGTCACTGCAATATAGCCATGAGTCTAATGCCTTTGCCCAGAACCAGCCGGTAATTGATAGTGATTCGGATGTGGAAGTGCTGACAACACTTAACCTGAAATACAGGAATACTTATAGCTTAATGTTTGCCTCTCCTTTCAAGGTAAGCAAGTGGTGGAATATACAATTGAATTTAATTGGCAGCATCCGCAAGGTAATGACCAGTCACCTGGAAAATAATGTCGGTATCAACCAGTCTTATTTAAGGCTTAACCTGGTGCAGCGATTTAAATTGCCCGCAGGGATCACGGCAGAGCTAATGGGTGTATACAGGTCTCCTGGTATTGCAGGTATCTCCAAAACGGCCGCGGCAGGATCCGTGGATGTAGGACTACAAAAGAAGATCCTTAAAGATAAGGGAATGCTTAGGCTGAATGTGAGTGACCTGTTCTGGACAAACATAGATAAGCAAACACTGGATATACCCAGTAATAATTTGAATGTAAGAATATTATACCGTTACGAACCGAGAATATGCAGGTTGAATTTTACATACAACTTTGGTAGCAGCAAGGTGAAGAAACAGGCAGAAAGGGAATCAGGGGCAGAAGAAGTTGGTAACCGCGTTCACTGATAACTGATATGGCAAAGATTGCTATTCTTATGGATGCAGAGGAGGGGCATCTCCTTCCTACTATTGACTTAAGTGCTGGTCTGAGAGAAAGAGGACATGAAGTACTCTATGTGAGTATATGTGATAATGAGAAGCTTGTCAGAGAGTATGGGTTCAATTTCAAACCTGTGCTTGAAACTATTTTTCCTCCAGGTTCCAGGGAAGAGTTTAAACGGCGTCATGAAAGGCAGGCAGCCGACGAACCGGAAACCATCGCTGCCTTACAGGAAATCATCAATGGGGCATATGATCAGCTGGTCAATGTGATCAGGCCGGATATTTACATTGTCAGTACTTTCCTGCGATTTGACCTGTTATTACTTTATTACAAATATAGGATCAGGCCTGTTGTATTTACCACCTACCTCCGGGATCCGGGCGTAACGCTCGCAAGAGATTGTATTGGCGACCTGCTGAAGATTCCTCCCGAGCTGACCGCTTCCCTGATCACCTTCCTGGCTGATATAGGCATTGTAGTGAGTTCGCTCGAATCGCTGGCAGCTCCCCTGAATACCTTGCAGGAATTGGTAGCATGCCCACTGGAGCTGGACCTGGAGCCACCGGCCAGAAAGCATCACAGTATAAGTATCGGACCTTCTATAAGGGAAAGTAAAAATGCAGATCCTTTTACTGCACGTATCATTGAAGAGGCAGGGACAAGACCATTGATTTATGCCTCCCTGGGGTCACAGGCACTTAGCTATGGAGAGAAAAGCAAATCATTTTTCAGGGGACTGTTAAGCATGATGGAGTCGGAAGAAATGATTGACATGTATATGGTATTGGCCATTGGTCCTGAGATGCAGCCGGCGACATTGGGTTATATCCCGCCGAACGTAAAGGTGGTCAACTGGATTTCACAGCTGGATATATTGAAAAGGGCGACACTGGCTATCATTCATGGCGGCCTCGGTACGGTGAAAGAATGTATTTACTTTGGCGTACCTATGATCGTCGTCCCCATTAACAGAGACCAGCCCTCCAATGCAGAACGGGTAGTATACCATGGTTTGGGAAAGAGGGCAGACATTGACCAGGGGGATTGGAAAGGACTAAAGGACCAGGTAACCAACATCCTCCAGGATAACAACGTAACCAGAAATATAAAAAGGATGCAACAATTATTTCTAGAAGAACAACAATCCCAAAGGGGAGTGGATGCGATAGAAAAACTGCTACGGCCTATAAAAAGAGTAGAGATCCGGATTTGAACTGATACGATAATGCAGTAAAACTGCGTTCATTACCCCCAGTATGTTATACCCTTTATCACTGAACTTATGCGCACATATACCCCAAGTGCTTCCCAGCAAATGATCTGGCTGGATCAGCGGATTGCTGGAGCGTCAAGTAAATATAACATTGGTGGATATACTATCCTGGATGGTGATATTTCCTATCCACTCCTGGATGATACCATCCGCAGTATCCTGCATGCCCAGGAAGCCTACCGTACATTGTTCTTCGAAAGAGATGGTGTATTGCATTGCGATGTGCTGGATGACCTGAAGGACTGGCATATAGCAATACTGGATTTTACAGGAAATGAAATTGGTGCAATCACCTGGATGGAGCAGGAATTTTCCAGGCCATTTGATATGGAAGGAAAATTGCTGTTTAGCTTTAAACTATTAAAAGTCGCCGATGATAAACATTTCTGGTATGCCTGCATGCATCATCTGATCAGTGACGGATGGTCATTCCGGTTGCTGCTGAACCAGGCTGCGCAACTGTACGCAGGGCAGGAGGTATTATTACAGGTATATAATTATAGTGATTATGCCAGTGATGATAACCAGTATTATCAATCAGATGCAGCTGCGAATGACAGGAAGTTCTGGCTGGAACAATTTACTGAATTGCCCGGCGATCTTTTTTACTGCAATGAACAGGATGCCATGACGGCAGCCACTGCTACACTGGCGATAGATAAAAAGAAAAGAATCGTACTGCAGCAGATTGCGGATGAGCATAAAGTCTCTTTATTTCAACTGATCATTTCCCTGGTACTGGTATATTTTTCAAGGGTTTCATCCCAGGAAAAAATTGCTTTCGGCGTACCCGTGCTGAATCGCACCAGCCGGAGCTACCGGAATACCTCCGGCATGTTCATGAACCTGTTATGTCTTCCATTTGAAATAAATGAAGGCGATACTATTGTTGATATTATGAAGGGGATAAAAAAGAAAATGTCTCATTTTCTTCGTCACCAGCGGTATCAGTATGGCAACCTGGTAGGGGATCTGAACCTGAAACAGCAACAGAAACAATTATATCACCTGCGATTTTCGTACGAGGATTTTGATTTTGCGCAGTCATTCGGGAACTTGCAGGCCACTACTATTGCATTTTCTAATTTGTCTGAGATTGATCCGCTGGCGATCTATGTAAGAGATTATAATGGTGATGGGTTTGATGTGCGATTGATCTATAATACTGCTTTCGTGGACAAGGAAGTGATTAGCCAGTTTTGCCGCAGCCTGGATCACCTGTTCAGCACCTTGCCTGCTATTCAGTTTAATACGGTGAATGAAATAGGCCTCCTTGATACAACTGATAACGCGCGGATATTAGCATGCGGGAAGGGACCCGATCTGCAATATGAGCATACGGATTTCGTGGCGATGTGGCAACAGGCAGTCGCTGCTTATGGTGAACGGATGGCGGTTTCCTGCGAGGGACGAACATATACTTACAATGCATTCAACGAGCTGGCTACCCGGATAGCCAGCAGCTTACAGGCCAATAACCTGTACCGCGAAGGTGGTTGTGTAGCTATAATGCTACCACGTGGGGAAGAAATGATAGCAGCTATGCTGGCCGCTATGATGAGCAAACTTACTTATGTGCCGGTAGATACTGCCTACCCTGAAAACAGGATCCGGTTTATGCTGCAGGATGCCGGTTGTCAGCTATTGCTGCGCCGGGATGAAACAGGAGGGCTGCTGCTGGATGAATTGAATAGCAAAGAAGAAATTCAGGGCGACTATCCCTGCTATATCATCTATACATCCGGGTCTACAGGACAGCCCAAAGGAGTGAAGATTTCGAGAGAATCAGTGGCTGATTATGTAAATACTTTCAGGGAATATTATGGATTGAAGCCGGATGATGTCGTCTTACAACAGGCATCTAATAGTTTTGATACCTCAGTAGAAGAAATATTTCCCATCTTGTCTGCAGGCGGCCGTTTGCACATACTTACTGATCATCGGGACCTGGTTGCATTAAGGACAGCGCTTTTTGAAGCAGCTGTTACATTGCTGAGTACTACCCCTGTTGTGATCAGGTGGCTGAATGGCCAGGATGTACCTGCTTCCCTGCACACGATCATTGCAGGTGGAGATGTACTGAGGGTAGAAGATGTGAAAAATTTCCCTGCAGGCATCGCCTTGTACAATACCTATGGCCCTACGGAAAGCACCGTATGTGCTACATATCATCGTATCAACCGCGAGGAAAGAGTAATGCCTATAGGGAAGGTGATTCCTAACAGGCAGGTGTATATACTGGACAGGTATCTGCATTTACAGCCATTTAGGATGGAAGGGGAGATATGGCTGGGTGGAAAAGGACTCGCAATGGGATATACCGGTGCCCCCTCATTAACCGAGGAAAGGTTTATCGTTGTAAATGGGGAAAAACTCTATCGTACAGGAGATGCCGGTATGATGCTGGAAGATGGAACGGTACTGTTCAGAGGAAGAATGGATGAACAGCTTAGCTTCAGGGGATACAGGATTGAGGCAGGAGAAGTGGAAGCAGCAATCCTTTTACAGGAAAGTGTGGCAGAGGTGCTGGTAGCTGTAAAAGAAGTACAGCAGGTACCTGTGCTGACAGCCTATATCCGTTACAAACGTGATGATATTTATACGCCTAAAGACTGGCGGAGACTGTTGCAGGAAAAGTTGCCGGCCTATATGATACCAGGCGCATGGATCGTGGTGCAGGCATTTCCGCAATTACCGAATGGAAAACTGGACCGGAATTCACTACCTGCATTGACTACGGACCTCTTACAGGCAGATACAGGATTGAAACAATTACCCGGGTCTTACCTGGAGAAAAAGATCAGTGAGATCTGGAAAGAGTTTTTGCCCCTGAAAAATATAGGTATAGACGAGTCTTTTTTCGACCTGGGAGGAAACAGCCTGAACATCATGCAGCTGGAGAGCAGGTATGAATCTGCTTTTGGCGTAAAGGTATCTGTAGGGGAGCTGTTTCGCAACACGACTATTACAGCTCATGCTTTGCTGATTGAAAGCAGTACCACTGGGAATTTTGATAGGATACCTGTGGCAAAAACCGCTGCTCACTACCCCCTTTCCGCCGGACAACGGCGTATCTGGTTATTGAGCCAGGTAGAAGCTGCCAGCCGCTCTTACCACCTGGGAGGGAATGTGCTGTTACAGGGCGTATACGATCCTGTTATTTTTGAAAAAGCGATCCAACAGGTAATAGACCGGCATGATATACTGAAAACAATATTCCGGGAAGATGAATCCGGCCTGCCTTGCCAGGTAGTGCTGGATAAAAATGCGTGTTCCTTCCGGCTGATATATAACGACCTCGGTACTGCCAGTAAGCAGGAAGCAGACCTGTATGTACGCGAATTGCGGAGCAAGGCATTTGACCTGGCTACCTGGCCATTGATCAGGGCAGGATTGATCAAACTTGGAGAAAACAGGTATCTCTGCTGGTTCAATATGCATCATATCATCAGTGATGGCTGGTCTATGGAGCTGATGCAGCGGGAGATCTTTCACTATTATGAAACATTGAAACAGGGAGGAAGCGGGTTCGCTCCCTTGCTTATCCAATACAAAGATTATGTCGTGTGGAAGGAGCAGCAGTTGTTGTCGAAGGAGCTTGCCCAGGCCAGGAATTACTGGCTACAGCAGCTGGGAGGGCCCTTGCCGGCACTCAGCCTCCGGAATACTGCGCCGCGCCCTGTGCTGAAGACCTATAACGGCAACCTGCTGGCGACTACCCTGCCAATTAAAAATACAGCCCGTTTTCAGGCTTTATGCCAGCAGGATGGCAATACCCTATACATGGGGTTAATGAGCGTGCTGTTGACCTTATTATACAGGTATAGTGGCCAGACAGATATTATTATCGGAACCCCCATTGCAGGACGTGATCATGCTGACCTAAGTGACCAGATCGGCTTTTATGTAAATACCCTTGCCCTGCGTACCCGGTTTGAACCAGGTGATAGTTTTACATCCCTGTTAAAAAAAGTTCGGGAAGTGGCTTTGGCAGGCTATGAGCACCAGTCCTATCCCTTTGATCTGCTGATGGAAGAGCTCACGCTGAAGCGGGATGTGAGCCGTTCAGCATTATTTGATGTGATGCTGGTATTGCAGAACCAGCGAAATGGTGAAAATGCTTTAAGACATGATCATATCCTGAAAGAAGGGGTGGTGTCAGATATGGGGCTTACAGCAGCAAAGGTGGATCTGACCATTGATTTTTTTGAATCTGGCGAAGGTCTTGAAATGTGGGTTGAGTATAATACGGATCTTTTCAGTAAACTGGTGGTCAGTGGCCTCATGCATCATTTCAGTAACATCCTCCATATTGTTACCACACAACCCAATATATCCCTCTCAGAAATTCCTTACCTGACCCTGGAAGAAAAGACAAAACTGTTAGCATTTTCCGGGAAGGATATTCATACCCCATTGCCCCCGGCAGATACCCTGGTATCATTATTCATTAACCAGGTGAAGGTGCGGCCAAGTGCAGTGGCGCTGGTATTCAGGGAGCAGGAATTTACTTTTGCTGAACTGGATGAATGGTCTTCAAAGCTGGCTGCTTACCTGGTGTCGTATCAGGGTGTGACCTCAGGAGACCTGGTGGGCATCAGCCTTCACCGTAGTGAATGGCTGATCTTTTCCCTGCTGGCAGTTTTGAAAGCAGGTGCAGCTTATGTACCCGTAGACCCCGCTCATCCGGCAGAAAGGAAAGAATTCATTGTAACGGACAGCCAGGTGAAGGTCCTGATAGATGAAGCTTTTATACAGCATTTCCGGGAAATAAAAGAAGTATTGCCTGCTCATTATATACCTGTAACCATTACCCCGGATCAACTGGCTTATGTGATTTATACATCAGGATCTACAGGCAAACCCAAAGGATGTATGCTGGAGCACAGGAGTGTGGTGAACCGTTTGTACTGGGGTGTCCGGCATTTTAATTTATCTCCGGCAGATGTGATCTTACAGAAAACGACCTACGCATTTGATGTATCAGTATCAGAGCTGTTTACGCCATTATGCTTTGGCTGTAGGATGATCCTGTGTGAAGATGCAACCGTTTATTCTACCGAAAAGATGGCTGCTATGATTGCTGCACATGGTGTGACGTTCATTCATTTTGTACCTACCATGCTGCAGAACTTCCTGGGTATGGAGATGCAGACGGCTGAACAGCTGGAAAGGCTTCGCTCGCTGAAGCGGGTCATTACCAGCGGCGAAGAGTTGCCCCTGAAGGTATTGCAGGATTGGTATGCCAAAGTAAATATACCAGTATCGAATTTGTATGGTCCTACTGAAACGACAGTCGAATGTACATATTATGATACGCTGCCTGGTGAAACAGAACTGCCGATAGGAAAGGCAGTATTTAATACTTCGTTGTATATACTGGATGAACACCGTGAGCTGTTACCCCCCGGGGCTGCAGGTGAACTATATATAGGCGGGGTGCAGGTGGCCAGAGGATACCTGGAAAGGCCGGAGCTGACAGCATCCAGGTTTTTACCAGATCCATTCAGTGGTATACCCGGTGCCAGGATGTATAGAAGTGGAGACCTGGCCAGGTGGCTGCCTGATGGAAATCTTATTTTCCTGGGCCGTATTGACACACAGGTGAAAGTACGTGGATACCGGATAGAGCTGGGAGAAATAGAAGAAGTAATTTTGCAGCAGGAGGATATTACCGGGGCCACAGTGGTGTTACATACGACTGCTGCCGGCGATAAACTGCTGGTTGCCTATGTTATCTGTAGGGAAGGGCTGGATCTGAATTACCTGCGACAACTACTGACAGCGGGCCTGCCTGCATATATGGTGCCTTCGTGGATATTCAGGGTGGATAGTTTCCCGGTGACTGCCAATGGAAAGATAGACAGAGCCGCGTTTATATTACCAGATGACATAGCACCCGGTCAACATGAATATACAGGTCCCTCTACGGAAATAGAAGAACAATTGTGCAGTATATGGCAGGAAGTATTAAGATATGATAAGCCCGTAAGCATCCATTCCAGTTTCTTTGACCTGGGAGGACATAGCCTGAAACTGATGCAGCTGATTAATAAATATCAGCGGCAGTTTGGTATAAGATTGCAGATCTCCCAGTTATTCCGGCATACGACAGTAGCTACGCATGCCTTGCTGGTGACAGGTATGCATACAGATAGTTACCAGGAAATCATGCCTGCACCTGTACAGCCGGATTACCCCGTTTCTGACGGGCAGCGTCGGATATGGTTACTCAGCCAGCTGGATGAGGCCTCGCGTTCTTATCACTTGCCAGGTGCATTTTATCTCGAAGAGGGATATGATGCGGTGAGCCTGGAAAAGGCCGTGCAACAGGTCATGATCAGGCACGAGGCATTGAGAACTGTATTCAGGGAGAATGGTATTGGTGAACTGCGCCAGGTAATTTTGCCTGCAGAAAGTATTCCATTCAGATTAGAGATAACAACCACCCCCACTAAGGAGGTAGCGTATGCACACATACATGCATGCTGGAACCAGCTGTTCGATCTGAGTACAGGACCATTACTGAGAGCAGGGCTTGTATACCCGGCTTCCGGTGGTTGTATCTGCTGGTTTAACATGCACCATATCATCAGTGATGGATGGTCCATGGATATATTCCGGGATGAGATCTTTACTTATTATGATGCTTTCCGGAAAGGTATGACACCAGCCTTACCTGCTTTGCGGATTCAGTATAAGGATTATGCGGTCTGGCAAATGCAGTATAATGGCAGAGAGCTGGCTGCTGCACGAAATTACTGGCTGCAATTGTTCAATGATGAAGTACCCGTAATCGAATTGCCGGTTATGCGGATCAGACCTCAGCTCAGGACGTACAACGGGCATTCATTTTCTATTCAGCTATCCAGGCAATTAGTGGACAGTTTTTCTGCCCTTTGCCAGCAATATGACTCCACCCTGTTTATGGGGCTGTTGACTACGTTGAATGCGTTATTAAACCGTTACACTGGTCAGCAGGATATTATAACAGGTACGGCAGTGGCAGGCAGACAACATCCTGACCTGGAACCGCAGATAGGTTTTTATGTCAATACACTGGCGTTGCGGAACAGAATATTGGAGAATGATAGTTTTACTTCCCTGCTGAAACGCATACGGGAAAATACATTAGAGGCATTTGCTTACCAGTCTTATCCTTTTGACAGGTTGGTGGAGGAGTTGTCTTTACGGAGGGATAATAGCCGGCATGCTCTTTTTGATATTATGATGGTATTGCAGCATCGCAGGGAACAACCTGGATGGCAGGGAGCTACGGTGGCAGGAAATGGAGTAGTGGATAATGGTGCCTGCACAGCCAAATTTGACCATACCTTTCAGTTTACCGAAAGGGAAGATGGAATTGACCTTACACTTGAATTCAATACAGATATCTATAGCCATGACATGGCCCGCAGATTACTACTGCATTACAGGCTGTTAATGGAAGCTATTATAGTTGACCCGGCACAGGTGATTGACAGGATCTCATACCTGGATGAGGCAGAGCGGGCGCAATTACTGGGCGCATTTAACGATACACATACAGAGTATGCTGCTCATCATTCTATTTGTGATGCATTCAGGGACCAGGTATTGCTTACCCCGGATCATACGGCAGTTATAGATGGAGAGCGGCGTATTACTTACAGGGAATTATTTGAGCGGGGCAATCAACTGGCAAATTATCTCCTTTCACAGGGCATCACACCGGAAGACAGGGTGGGGATATGTATGGGAAGGTCTTTGGAGATGATCGTCAGTATAATTGGTGTGCTCAGGGCCGGCGCTGCCTATGTACCTGTTGATCTGAAATACCCGGCAGAAAGGATCCGGTTTATGCTGGAAGACACGGATGTGAAACTCTTAATGGGTACCAGTGATGTGGCTGAGCTGGCAGCCGGCTATCCTACCTGCTACATAGACTCTTTGTCTCATCTTCCCCTGAGCGAACCTGCTGTTACCGTTCCTGCCGATGCCCTGGCATATATCATCTATACGTCGGGTTCTACAGGCCGTCCAAAAGGTGTGATGGTGGAGCATAAAGGAATTGTAAGCCTGAGTAAGGCAGATGGACGCCGCTATGCTATTCAGCCATCCAGTCGTTTTAGTGTGATGGCATCAGCGAGCTTTGATGGCATCGTCTGGGAAATTTATACAGGGCTACTCAATGGGGCTACGTTAGTAATCATAGGAGATGATATCCGTTTTGAGGAAGAAAAGCTGGCGGATTATTTCCAGTCAGCCTGTATTACCCATTGTTTTATTACTACAGGGATGGCGCCTGTATTTACGCAAAATGACACTTATAAAAACAGCTCGTTACAATACCTTCTTGCAGGGGGGGATCAGCTGAAGCTGAACAGGAATAACAGTTTACCCTACCAGCTGATGAACATGTACGGGCCTACAGAAAATACTGTTTTCTCCACTTATTATGCTGTACAACGGGATGAAAAAACAGAGCTGCCTCCAATCGGGAAGCCTGTAGCCAATAGCCGTTGTTATATCCTGGACAGGCATATGCAGCCTTGCCCGGTAGGTATAGCGGGTGAATTATTTGTAACAGGCCCGGGGCTTGCACGGGGGTACCTCAACCTTCCTGATCTCACTGCGGAAAAGTTCATTGCTGATCCTTTTCATCCAGGAGAGCGGATCTATCGTACAGGAGACCTGGCCCGCTGGCTGGAAGATGGAAACATTGAGTTTATGGGCAGGATAGACCAGCAGGTAAAGATAAGGGGATACAGGGTAGAGCCGGGAGAAATTGCGCATGTATTGCTGCAGATCACAGGCATACAGGATGCGATTGTCGTACCCGCACAAATGGAGAATGGCCCTCAATACCTGGTAGCTTATATCGTCAGTGTTAACCCATATACCACTACTGAAATTAAGAACCTGTTAAGTGCCCGGTTGCCGGAATATATGGTACCTGCTCATTTTATTTTACTGGAACAAATGCCGCTTACCCACAATGGAAAAGTGGACAGGGGGATGCTGCCTGCGCCATTGGCCCTGCAGCCGGAAACAGCGGGTAACTACGTACCTCCGCGTACGGGTACGGAAGAAAGGCTGGTGTCTATTTTCCAGCAGGTATTGCCACTTGACAGAATCGGTATAAAAGATAATTTTTTTGACCTCGGAGGGAATAGTATGCTCTTAATGAAAATCCGGACGGCTATCCGGAAGGAGTTTGAAGTACCCCTGCAGGCGAAAGACCTGATGCGACTGCTTACAATTGAAGAGCTGGCAGTGGCCATTGATGGTCTTGTGTGGCTACAGCAGGATATCGCTTCCTCCACTGCTGATCAAATCGAAGAAGTAATCATCTAACTGAAACAAATGTTATGAAACGAATTGTAGTAATTATTTTTTTATTCGTCCTGACAGGTGTATGGTTGTTTTATACCAATATCCACTTCAATGGAATCAACAGTATCCAGGGGCTTTCGAATTTTCGCAATGGCATTCTGAATGCTTCCTCCCTGCATGATAACGAAGCAGGTATTGCTTCCAATATAGGGGCTTCCAAAGTATATCTTGACACGTTGGGGATACCCCATATTTATGGTAGCGATATAAATAGTACCGGTTATGCACTGGGCTATATGCATGCCCGCGACAGGTATTTCCAGATGGAACTGCTGGCTTATACGGTGATGGGGCGCCTTTCGGAGATCGTAGGTGAACAGGGCATTGCATCAGATAAGCACTGGCGAATCTTTGACCTGGAAAAGCGTGCGGAGGAAATGCTGGATAGTATCCGGGTGACCGCACCTGAACTGGCGACATACCTCACGGCATATGAGAAGGGGGCAAATGATTATTTAAAGCAGGAAGATGAGCGGCAACGGGATCCCATGTTTACGATATGGGGTGTTTCTCCCCGTCCCTGGAAAGCGTCTTATACCTTCCTGATGCAATGGTACCTGAGTCATGATCTTACTTATTATGATGATTATTTCAACAGGGAAGAAATCCTTGAAAAGCTGCCGGATACGTTAAGAAGTATGCTGTATCCTGTCCATCCGGATGACAAGCTGGCTATTATTCCCGGAGCATCAAAAGGCCATGAAGAAAGCAATATTTCCCCTGCATTGGTAAAGCTGTTTGGACCTAACGATGTCAATCACTACCCGGAAACACCTTCTAACAGAAGTTTGGGAAGTAATAACTGGGTAGTTGGAGGGAAGCATACGACTGACGGGCAGGTATTCCTTTGCAATGACCTTCACCTGGTACTTGCTGCGCCGAATATATTCTACGAGGTAGCATTAAATGCCCCGGGGCTGCATGCGTATGGATATACAATACCTGGTGTACCGCTTATACTGACCGGGCATAATGAAAAGATTGCCTGGGGTATCACTAATAGTGGCTGGGATGTAACCGAGCAATATTTATTGAAGACAGATGATCATCACAAAGACCAGTATTTTGTAGATGGTAAATGGGAGCAGGTGGAAAAAAAGAAAGTGGTCATTCATGTAAAGGATGGAGCATCGAGAGATTTCACTATTCAAAATACATTGTTTGGTCCATTGTTAAAAAAAGATAGTATTCAATATGCGCTGAGGTGGCATCCTCAACAGTCTGCCTACGCACCGCTGGCATTCTGGAGAATGATGCAGGCGGCAGACTGGAATGGTTTCAGAACAGCGCTGAAAGTATATGATTATCCTGCACAGAACTTTGTTTTTGCTGATACGGCCGGAGATATTGGAGTGATCTGTGCAGGCAAAATGCCATTGAAACCAGCCGGATATAATGGTGGATTGCTGGATGGTACTAAATCTCCTGTAGAGGGATACATTTCCTTTGACTCGCTGCCGCAGACTTATAACCCCGAACAGGGATACCTGTATACTGCCAACCAGGAGCCACAGGGGAACAACTATTATTTCTCTTCCCGCTGGTATGATGACCTGTACCGGCCAGCGAGAATTCAACAAATGATTAGCAGTGGTAAACAGCTCAATGCAGAAGATATGCGGACGATGCAGCTGGATATTGTAGACCTGTCAGTGAAGGACCTGAAGCAAATGCTGACGAAGTATAAGGTAGTTGTCAAGCCTGGCAGTAATTGGGATCGTGTGCTCCATTGGAATGGAGAATTAAATCCCGGTACCCGTGAAGCTGTTTTTTACAGGGCCTACCTGCGGGCGATGGGAGAAGTAGGAAAAGACCTGGCCGGTCAGTTGGGTGTAAAGCAGGCCCCTACGCATGATCAGCTCACACATTTCCTCCTGGAATATGATTCAGTAACAGTGAAAGGAAAGTCTATCGTCAGCCGGTATTATTTCAATCACCTCATGTCGGTAGCAGATTCTATTTACAGTGCCCGTTATGGAGATGCCGCCGGCAACCCGATTCCAGGAAGAGCATATGTATTTTCTATTCCACAGATCACACAACTGCCTGGATTTGAAATGAGGCAAACAGGGATTGGGGGAAGTGAGAACACCATCAATGTGAACTATACTGCACACCCTGTGATCCGTACCCTGATAGAAATAAAAGACGGTGTCATTCATTCCCGGATGATTAATGCAGTCGGACAAACCGGCCGTGTAAATGATGAAAATTATGCACAACAGTTGCCTGCATGGAAAGAGAATCGCCTGCATAATACGCAGTTGACAAGAGATCCCCGCCAGTTGGCAGCCATTACAGATTCCATTGTATTCTCTCACCCTTAATTCTTTGATTGTATGAAGTACCTGAAGTATATACTGATACCCCTGTTATTGTTTATCGCACATTTATTTGCCGGCACCTGGACGATGATCATTGCCTGGAGCTTATTAGGTATAGGACTGGCCTTTACACCTGGGGTAAAGCGTTTTCCTGTTTTGCTGATCACCCTTTCAGAATTAGCGGTATTCGCCTGTTTCTGGTTTTTTATAGCAGATGTAAATGGAAGCCTGGATATACTGGCCAGGCATGCAGGAATGGAGATATTCAGACTGGCTGCAGGCATCTTATTAGTGAATATTATTACAGCTTTGCTTTGTGCTGTTTCTTTTTTCCTGTTGTTGAGAAAGCTGACAAAAAGATAACCTTATGGACGTTTTATTGTTATTGGGTAAGTTGAGACAACTGGGGATAGAATTACACCTGGAGGGGGAAGAATTGAAGGTAAAAGCGAGCCAGGGGGTGCTCACCCCTGCATTGATCGCAGAGATCAGGGAACATAAAAGCAGCTTACTGGAGTTGCTTATTGCCAGGAAAGAAACCCAGGATAAATTTCCTGTAGCTGACATAGCGGATTATTATCCTGTTTCATTTGCACAACGGGGCATATGGTTATTGAGCCAGCATCCGAATGGTTCCAGGGCATATAATATTCCATTGGTGATTCGTCTTTCCCCGAAGGTAGTACGGAGTATTTTAACCGATGTGCTGAAGGAGCTTGTAGCACGACATGAAGCGTTGCGGACTGCTTTTTTTGAAGATGAATATGGCATAATCAGACAACGTATTTGTGCTGTGCCTTTTGAAGTTGAAATAAGAGAACAGGCGGATAATATCGATGCTATCATCGCGGAAGAAGGGATGCGGGTGTTCGACCTGTCGAATCCTCCTTTGATCAGGGCGTTGATCGTAAAGGATGTGCTGTTATTGACGATTCATCATATTGTTTTTGACGGATTTTCCGGGGGCATATTCCAGCAGGAATTATTTGCCCTGTATGAGCAGCGAAGCAGGGGTGTTTCACCTGGTTTACAACCGCTTGTCAATACTTACAAGGATTTTGCGGTATGGGAGCAACAGGCGATGCATAGTAAAGCCTGGGAAAAACAACTTGGATACTGGAAAAGTCAGCTGGAAGGTACACTACCTGTATTGCAGCTGAGCCCTGGTCCTCGCCCTGCCATCAGAACGAATCATGGAAACCGTTTATATTTTTCTGTTGATACAGCCATAAGGAATGCTTTGACCAGTGTATGTAAGGTAAACATGGCTTCCCTGTTCTCGGGCTTACTGGCAGGGCTGAATACCTTGTTCTACAGGTATACCGGATCAGCCGATCTGTTGACGGGTGTGGTGCTGACAGGGCGTGAACACATCGCATTGCAGTCGGTGATAGGTATGTTTGTAAATACGTTGCCGATGCGGACAAGAGTGGCTGGTGATAAAGATTTTGTAACAGCGATCACCCATCAGCAACAGTTACTCGATGAGATGATGGCTAACCAGCAGCTACCTTTTAGTTACCTGGTTGAAAAGCTCCACATCCGGCAGGATACCAGTCATGCCGCGATATTTGATGTATTGGTTGTTTATAACGAAGGTGGAGGTGCCAGGGGCGGGGAGATAGAAAATAATTTTACATTGGTGCAGCGGGATCTTCGTAACACCAGCCAGTTTGACCTTTCCTTCTCATTTACGGCCAGTGATGATGCGCTGCAATTGTGTGTAGAATTTAATACAGATATCTATACTGCGGATTTCGTGGAGCGGTTGGGTAATCATTATATACAGTTGTTACAGGCCGCTACTACAGATACTCATTCGCCCCTGAAGGGATTGGATTATTTGAGTCAGGCCGAAAAAGAGACGTTGTTACATGTCTTCAATAAGAAGCCGGCAGCGTTGACAGAAAAGACCCTGATCTCCCTGTTTCACGAACAGGTCAACCTGCAGCCGGGGCATATTGCCTTGCAATTCCAGGATAAGACTTTTTCTTTTATAGAGCTGGACAGGCTTTCTTCGCGGTTAGCATCCTACCTGGCCAGCCGGCATACGTTGCAGCCAGGTGACCTGATTTGTGTTTCATTGTTACGCAGTGAGTGGCTGATCATTTCATTGCTGGCTGTGTTGAAGAATAGTTGTGCCTATGTGCCGCTTGACCCGAATTACCCACAACAACGAAAAGATTATATCATCGCAAATAGCCAGGCCCAGCTGATTATTGACGAGCAGCTGATCAGTGAATTCAGCGTACTGAAGGACCAGTTTTCGGAAAAGTTCCCCATGGTGAACAGCACACCCGATCAGTTGGCATATGTGATTTATACGTCGGGTTCAACAGGTAACCCAAAGGGGTGCATGGTAGAACAGGGGAGTGTGATCAACCGGTTAGAACAGGTATGGCAACAATATGGCCTGAATAGCCAGGATATAATGTTGCAAAAGACCTCGTTCACATTTGATGTTTCAGTTGGGGAGATTTTTACGCCTTTGTGTTTTGGTTGCCGGATGGTATTGTGTGATGAGGAAGCGGTTTACCTGCCGGAGAAAATAGCAGCCCTCATAAAGCAACATAGAATTACCATGGTGCATTTTGTACCTGGCATGTTGCAGCGGTTTATTGCTGTACAGTTATCAACCCCTGCAGGAATAGCCGCCATATCTTCATTGCGGAGGGTATTCTGTAGTGGGGAAGCCTTATTACCACATGTAGCAGACAGTTGGTATGAACGGATGCAAATACCTGTCTCTAACCTGTATGGTCCTACGGAGGCAGCTATAGAAGTGAGTTATTATGATACAAAGCAGGGTGATAAGGTGATTCCTATTGGAAAGCCAATTGCCAACAATACTTTATATATCCTGGATGAAGCCCGGCAATTGTTGCCTGTAGGTGTGGCCGGTGAACTATGTATAGGTGGGGTACAGCTGGCGAGAGGTTACCAGAACAACCCGGAGCAGACAGCCGCGCGGTTTATCAGGGATCCATTCAGTGAAGTGCCTGATGCCCGGTTGTACAGAACCGGAGACCTGGCCAGGTGGCTGCCGGATGGAAATATTGAATACCTGGGAAGGATAGATAACCAGGTGAAAATACGGGGATTCAGGATTGAACTGGAAGAGGTAGAATATGCATTGTCGCAACTGGCAGGCGTGATGGCGGCCGCTGTAAGCGTCCATCAGGATAATGATGGAGAACAGTTGTTGATAGGGTTCGTAGTGAGTAAGATAACAGTAGATGCAGGATCATTACGTGAGGAGTTGTCCGGTTTATTGCCTGAATATATGTTACCTGCGGGTATCGTACAGGTAGAAAGTATACCGGTGACTGCGAGTGGTAAAATAGATCGTAAATCCCTGCCGGTTTCCTTGTTCCTGGAAAGTGACAATTCACAGGAATATGTTGCTCCTGGCAATGAAACAGAGTTTAAGCTCAGCCAGATCTGGCAGGAAGTGTTGAAGAAGGAGAAACCCCTCAGCATTACAACAGATTTCTTCCATGCGGGAGGGCATAGTTTATTGCTCATGCAGGTAGGGAATCTCTGTTACCGCACCTTAGGGGTAAAGCTGCAGGTACAGGAACTTTTCAGGAATACGACGATCAGGCAACAGTCTCAGCTGATAAGAGAAAAAGCAGGTATTGATAATGAATTCATTTCGCAGGTCCCCCTGGCTGCTGATTACCCGGTGAGTGATGGCCAAAGAAGGTTGTGGCTCATATGCCAGCAGGAAAAAGCAGGACCAGCTTATCATATGCCAGGGCAAATAGAATTGGATGCTGCTTATGATATCGAAAGATTAGGCAAAGCCATTGAGCTTGTTATTAACAGGCATGAGGTATTGCGGACTATATTCAGGGAGAATGCAGAAGGAGAGCTTCGGCAGGTGATACAACCGGCTATTGTATCGGAAAATTACCGCGACATGCGTCATGCTTCGGCGGGCGACATAGAAGCATTCCTCATTGAACAGGCACAAATGCCTTTTGATTTGGGTAAGGGGCCATTGATCAGAACCGGTTTTATACGTACGGCGCAAGACAGGCATCTGCTCTGGTTCAACCTGCATCATATCATATTTGATGGTGTGTCTATGGAGCTATTGAAAAAGGAGATACTATATATCTATGATCAGTTAGCCGCCAACGCGCATTATACACCTACGGCCCTGTCCCTGCAATATAAAGATTATGCTTACTGGCAGCAGGAGCAGTTACATACAGGAAAGCTGCACCCACATCGTGATTACTGGTTGCAGCAGCTGGCGGCACCTATACCTGTTATAAGTCTTCCCATAGCCGGCAGCCGGCCTTCTTTCTTTACATTCGAAGGAGCAGCTTTGTCGATGACTATCCGGAAGGATTTGGTGTCGGCGTTAAAGCAGGTGTGCCGGGAAGAACATAGTACCCTGTTCATGGGGCTGATGAGCGTATTAAATGCGCTGATATTTAAGTATACGCGGGAAGAGGATATTATTATCGGTACGCCGGTATCCGGGCGTTTACATCCTGCATTACAGCAGCAGATCGGTTTTTATGTCAATACAATTGCCTTGCGTACCCATATAGGTGGCGCGGATTCTTTCCGTACGCTGTTGGGTAAGGTGAGGGAAGCGGCGATCAACGGATATGAGCACCAGGATCATCCTTTTGACAGGTTGCTGGAAGAGCTTGAACTGACAAGGGATGTAAGCAGATCTCCTTTATTTGATATCATGCTGATCCTGCATAATGAACAGGAGATAAATAATTTAAGCGAGTATGAAGTGCCAGCTGAAGGCATGATCAACTTTGAGGGTAGTTGCTATGTAAAGTTTGATCTGAACTTTGATATGAGTGAAGTGGGCGATCAACTGTATGTAAGGCTTTCTTATAACAGGGACATTTATACCCGTGAAGCGATCACCCGTTTTCTGGAACATTTCCAGGGCTTGTTACAGGCACTTGTATCAGCGCCGGATGTGGTGCTGGATGCAACTGTTTACCTGTCACCCAAAGAAGAAAACCAGCTGCTGGAAGACTATAACCATACGACCACTACGGCACCGAAAGACCGGTTGATTCATTTGTTCAATCGCCAGGTACATAATGGCAATATTGCCTTATATGATCATGGAAAGGCCATCACTTACGAAACACTGTCCGGTAAAAGTGACTGGATGGCGCAATGGATATATGAGAGAGGTGTAAGACCGGGTAGGTGTGTGCTCGTGTGTATGGAACGATCTGTCGAATTAATAATCTCTTTACTGGGAATACTTAAAACCGGCGCTACTTATATTCCAGTGGATACAGGAAATGCAGATGAGCGGATTGGTTATATTATTGAAAATGCAGCTCCCCTGTTGATCCTCACGGATGATCCGGAAAGACTATCGGTCATTAGCGCTATTCCGGTCTATAGTCCGGCTGCTATTTTGCATACAGCACCAACGGAAATTAATTACCAGCAGGCGATTCTTCCTGCCGATGATGCGATCAGCTGTATTATCTATACATCAGGTTCTACCGGCTATCCTAAAGGTGTGCAGATCCGGGAGACGTCTATTGTCAACCGGTTATTCTGGATGTGGCAGCAATATCCATTTGCAGAGGGCGAGCGGAACGCCTGGAAAACGGCCATTGGATTTGTGGACCACATATGGGAAATATTCGGGCCGCTGCTCCAGGGGATACCTGCTGTATTGTTCACGAAGGAGGAAATGCTGGATGAAACATTTATCGATCAGCTTTCTGCGGAAAGAATATCCCGGATCGTACTGGTACCGTCATTGTTGGTCAATATAATGGCTATTGCGGGGCAAAAGGGCGGGGATAGCCTGCCTTATCTTCAATATTGTACCTGTAGCGGAGAAGAGCTGCGTACTGACCTTGCAAAGACTTTTACCAGCTTATTCCCAGGGAAAACCTTGCTCAATATTTATGGTTCTACAGAAGTAACAGCAGATGTTACCTGTTTTGAAATAAATGCCTCTGTTACCTGGGAAGGGAATAGTGTGCCCATAGGTAAACCTATTTCCAATACCCGGATTTATATACTGGATGCTGCCCGAAATCTTGTTCCTGTAGGTATACCAGGAGAGATATACGTAGCGGGAGCTGCTGTATCCAATGGCTACCTGGGAAATGAACAGCTGACGGCTGAAAAATTTATTCATGATGAAAGATTTCCCGGGGAGGTATTGTTCAGAACAGGAGATGCCGGTAAATGGACGGCAGACGGGCAAATTGTATACTGTGGCCGGTTGGACAACCAGTTGAAGGTGCGGGGACATCGAATAGAACCTGTAGAAATAGAACGCATCCTATTCATGCAGGCGGGTATTGAACAGGCTGTAGTAACAGTAAAGGAGGGAATGCTGGTCGCCTATATTACAGGAAATACAACGGTCAGCAGGGAGGACCTGCGTCAGCAATTGGCGCTTATGGTACCTGCTTATATGCTACCTGCCGCCATTGTAAAACTGGAAAAGTTACCATTGACTTCCAGTGGAAAAGTAGACCGTCAGCAATTGCCGGTGCCAGATTGGGCCGCTGATGGGGAACATACTTTTACAGCACCCGGAAGTGAGATGGAGATAGCGATTGAAATGATCTGGCAAAAAGTGCTGAACACCACGGACCGGATAAGTATCCATACTGGTTTCTTCAATACAGGAGGTCATAGTTTACGGTTGATGCAGCTGATCAACCATTATAACAGTGCATTTGGTACCAGGCCTTCTGTGGAGGATTTATTCCGTCATACTACTATTGCTGCGCATGCCGTCTTATTGGCCCGCAGTAACAGGGAGCTATATGCCAGTATCCCGGTGATCGCTATTTCACCTGACTATCCCGTGTCAGACGGACAGCAAAGGATGTGGCTGCAAAGTCACCTGGGTCATTCCTCGCGCACCTATCATCTTGAGGGCAGGTATGAGTTATATGATATAGACAGGGATGCGCTGGAAGGGGCTATTAAAAAGGTGATTGACAGGCATGAGATTCTTCGCACTGTTTTCAGGTTAAATGCTGCCGGAGAGCTTCGGCAGGTGGTATTGCCTGGTATTGCATTTAGCCTGGGGTATGAGACAGTACCTGCGGAAGAATTGAATGAGCATATGGAGGTGCTGATGACGAAGCCATTCCAGTTGGATGAAGGTCCATTGCTAAGGGCAGGTGTGATTGGGACGGATGGAGAAAGCAACATCTTCTGGTTTTGCCTGCACCACATTATTGGCGATGGCTGGTCTTCTGAGATCCTGGCGAAAGAAGTCATGTTGTATTATGACGCTACCAGGAGTGGTCGTGAGGCTGCCATTGCGCCATTGAGGATCCAGTATAAAGATTATGCTGCCTGGCTGCAAAAGCTGTTGGACAGCGAAACGGCGCAGGTGCACAGGAATTACTGGATGAATGAACTGGGAGGAGAAATACCCGTACTTCGATTGCCCATGGCAGGTACCAGGCCAGCTATACTAACTGACAATGGATATTGCCTGAAGACGTTGCTGGAAGACCAGTTAATTGATCCTTTACAAGCCTGCTGTTATGCCGTCAATGCTACCCTTTATATGGGCTTTGTAGCTGTATTGAATGCATTATTGTACCGCTATTCCGGGCAGGGTGATATCATTATAGGCAGCCCGGTGGCGGGTCGTTCTCATAAAGAACTGGAAGACCAGATCGGGTTTTATATTAATACGCTGGTATTGCGTACAAAGATCAGGGCTACTGACAGCTTCCAGGATGTGTTATTACAGGTGAGGCGGACAAGTTTATCCGCATTTTCTCATCAGCTGTATCCATTTGACCGGCTGACAGATGACCTTGAGCTGGTACGTGATAAAAGCAGGTCTCCCTTGTTTGATGTGATGCTTACGATGCAAAATCAGCGTGAAAGGGTATATGATGCAGATGACCTGGCATCGGGAGCCATCACTGACGGTGGGTATTTCAAAGTGAAGTATGATCTGCTGTTTAATATTGAAAAAGTCAATGGCGGGTATCGGCTTGATTTAAGGTATAACAGTGATATCTATAATAAGGAAAGTATGACAGGAATGTTATACCATTTCCGCACTATCCTGGAAAATCTGGCCAGGGATGCCAATAGGTCATTGGGCGCAGCGCAATACTTAACACCGGCGGAGCTTTGTGAATTGTATGCCTTTGGCCGTTCTGTGGCAGAGGTGCCTGTGGGAACAACTTTTATGAGTTTGTTTGAAGGTGTTGTAAAATCACACCCTGAAGCAGTAGCGATTCATTATGGAGGTGAAAGATGGAGCTATCAGCGGTTAGATGAAACGGGCAACCGGATAGCGGAGTATTTAATAACACAGGGTGTTGTGAATGGCAGTAAGGTACTCTTGTGTATGCCTTCCTCAGGCTATGCGATAGCGAGCCTGTTAGGTATACTGAAATCCGGGGGCTGTTATGTTCCGGTAGATCCAGCATACCCTGTGTCCCGCATCCGTCATATTCTTTCAGATTGTCAGACTGATTTGTTGATTACAGATCGTGTTGTAGCGGATAGTTTACCGGCAGATATAGGCAGGATTTTGATTGCAGATGAACTGGAAGGAGGTGGTGTAGCACCGTCTGTTTCCATCACAGGATCAGATCTGCTGTATGTGATATATACTTCGGGTTCTACCGGTCAGCCCAAAGGGGTGCAGATCACTCAAGGCAATATAGTCGACTACCTGTATGGGCTTGCCAGCCGTATCCCCATCTCATCGTGTCGTGATTACGCATTGGTATCCGGTCTGTTTACAGACCTTGGGAATACTGTTGTTTACAGTTCCCTTGCTTTCGGTGGTTGTTTGCACCTGTTTTCCAAAGAAGAATTAAGCAGTCCTGATGTGTTGATCCAATCCATCAAAGAAATAGACTGTGTAAAGATCACTCCCTCTCACTGGAAGGCATTGTCGGCAGGCAGAGAATTATTATTGCCGAAACGCCTGCTGGTCTTTGGAGGCGAGGCTTTACCGGCCTCCATACCAGCGCAGATCAGAGGTTGTGAAGTAGTGAACCATTATGGGCCAACAGAGACAACGGTAGGGAAGCTCTTGCATGTATGCACCCCGAATGAAAGCGAAGGGATCGTGCCGGTAGGCCGTCCATTCGGCAATACGCAGGTGTACATATTGGATAGTAACGGCCAGCCATGTGGCATTGGCATACCCGGTGAGTTGTATATAGGAGGAGACGGCGTATCGATTGGTTACGTGCATAATGCACCGCAAACCGCCAGCCGGTTTGTCAAGAATGGGCTGCATGCATGGCCAGCCGTCTTATACAAGACAGGAGATCAGGCGAGCTATCTTCCTGATGGGAGCATCCGTTTCCTGGGCCGGCAGGATCACCAGGTGAAGATCCGTGGTTACCGGGTAGAGCTGGAAGAGATATTGAGTGTCTTAAACGGCTGTGCGGGCGTATTACAAAGTGCAGTATTGGTGAAGGCGACCGAAAGCGGAGAAAATGAGCTGGGCTGTTTTATCAGCGGAACAGCCACGGTAGCAGAGGTAGAAAGATATTTGTCCCTGATGCTGCCTGGTTATATGGTCCCGACGCATATCGAACATCTTGCGGCCTTACCGCTGACCGGCAATGGTAAGATAGATCGTCAGCAGCTCTTAGATAGTTGGGGAGCCGCAGGACCGGGGAGTAACTATGTAGCACCCCGCAATGACATGGAGGCACGCCTGGCCACACTGTGGCAGGAAGTGCTGGGTGTAAGTCAGCCCATCGGCGTGCATGACAGCTTCTTTGACCTGGGCGGTCATAGCATCAAAGTTATAAAGCTATTATCCAGGATCTCAAAAGAATTTGGTGTTACTCTGAGCATACAGACCTTCTTCAAAGAAGCGACTATTGAATACTTGGCAAATGAAATCCAGAACATAAAATGGATCAATGCACAACAGTCTCAGGAGACTGTTATCCCAAAAGAAAGAATTAAAATCTAAAAACCTTGTTATATGGAAAGTGTTACCCAAACATCCGCAGGTCAATATGTGACCCGGCAACCCCTTCTTCAAAACAGTGACCAGGTGCTGCCTTTAGTAATTTCCCCGGTTTCTCCGGAAGTAGATCTCAAAGAATGGATCCAGGCGAATAAAGAAAGGTTCGAACAGGATCTGCTAAAACATGGAGGTATATTATTCCGTGGTTTTAATATAAAAACAGTAGCTGATTTCAATGATTTTATGGGCAGCTTTGATACCGCTCCGCTGCCATATATGTTCAGATCATCCCCCAGGCATGAGCTGGATAACAAGATCAAAAATATCTATACGTCTACCATCTATCCCAATGAGCGGACCATCAATATGCACAATGAATCTTCTTATAGCCGTGTCTGGGGCCAGAAGATCGTCTTCTGTTGTATTGTGCCTGCTAAAGAAGGCGGTGAAACGCCTATTGCTGATTCCCGTCGCGTATTGCAGGATATAAGTCCTGCGCTGGCGGATAAGTTCAGGCAGAAAGGTGTGAAGTATCGTCGCAACCTGTTGCCCGACCTCGGAATGCCCTGGCAGGAGGTGTTCCAGACGGATGATCTGAAAGTAGTAGATGAAACATGCAGGAAGAACAATATTAAATATGAACTGGTGGGTGAAAATCATATGGTGATAGAATGGGTGAAAGCGGCAGTCGTAAAGCATCCCCTCACACAGGAGGAAACATGGTTTAATCATGCATTCTTCTTTCATCGTTTCTCCCGCTATGAAGAACTGGAATTGGATCATGATGATTTCTTCCCCAGTGAGTACCTGACATCTGAAACATTCTTCGGAGATGGTACCGAAATCACCTCTGCAGAATATAACGAAATAAAAGCCGCTTACCAGAAAAATATGATTGCTTTCCCTTATCAGCAGGGAGACATCATTTTCCTGGATAATATGCTGGCAGCACACGGCAGAAATCCTTACAAAGGTGACAGAACTATTGCTACTGCTATTATTGAAGCAGTATATGATACCGAGAATATAGCGTAACCCCATAGGAATATATTATGAACAAGCAAGAGCTTTTGGTATACCTGAGAAACCTGGACGTGGTCCTGGACCTCGATAATGATGGTAACCTGGATGTGGAGGTGCCACAAGGTGTGCTCAATGATGAACTGATCGAAAAGATAAGAGCAAATAAACCGTTGCTGACAGAATACCTCCGGGAAATGCGGGGACAACAGCAATTGGAAGTGCCCATCCCTGTGGCTCCCCCGCAGGAAAGCTATCCATTATCCTCTGCACAAATGCGGGTATGGTTGACTGAACAAATGGAGGAGGATAGTAATGCCTATAATATCAGTACGGTCATGGAAGTACCAGCAGCGCTGGATCCCGTTGTATTCGAAGCGGCCATCAATGCAGTTATCGACCGTCATGAAATATTAAGGACCACTTTCAGGGAAGATGAGCAGGGCCATATACGGCAGTTTATAACAGCATCATCCAACGCGCAGTTCAGGTTGCATTTCAGGGATCTTTCAGCCGGGCTGGAAGCGGAGCTGGAAGCCAGGGCACTCATCGCGAAAGATAGTCAACAGCTGTACGACCTCCCGGCAGGGCCTTTATTCAGGGTGATGTTGTTTCGCCTCAGTCCATCCAGGCAATTGCTTTATTTCAATATGCACCATATCATCAGTGATGGATGGTCAATGAATGTGCTGGAAAGAGATATCATGCACTATTATGAAGCCTTTACCAGTAATAAAGAGGTAACATTACCTCCGCTGGAAATTCAGTACAAGGATTATGCATACTGGCAACAAGCGCAGCTGCTTTCTTCCACGTATGCCCTGCACCGGGATTTCTGGTTATCCCGGTTTGGTGGGGAACTGCCTTTATTCGAATTGCCGGTACAGTCTCCAAGACCATCCAGGCGATCGCATAATGGGTATTCATTTACCCTGCAGATTGACAAAACAGGCGTAGCTGCATTAAAAGAAATATGCAGACAGCAACAGGCAACTCCTTTCATGGGATTACTGGCCGTTTTGAATGTGCTCATGTATCGTTATACCGGCCAGGAAGACCTGGTGATTGGTACATCTGCTGCGGGGCGCGAACAGTCATCCCTACAGCAACAGATTGGATTTTATATCAACACATTGCCGCTCCGGTTTCAGTTGAAGGGGCGCGATACATTCCGGCAACACCTGGCATCCGTGAGGAATGATGTGTTAGAATATTTACAGCACCAGGATTATCCCTTTGAAAAACTGGTAGAAGATCTGGGCATCAAAAGAGATGCCAGTCGTTCTCCATTGTTTGATGTGATGGTCATCCTGCATAATGAAAAGGAACAGACCCTGCCTGTGGTGAATGACGACCTGGTATTGCATGGAGAACAAGCGATCAAATACGACCTGGATATTGATTTTTATGAAGCGGATGAGGCATTACTGATGAAGGTGGGTTTTAACACGGATATTTATGAAAGAGATAATATTACGAGGCTGGCCCGTCATTATGCTGCATTACTGCAAGCGCTGAGTGAGCAACCGGATGTAGCATTGCAGGCAGTGGATTACCTGGATGCAGGGGAGCGGGATTTGTTGTTACATAAATTTAATGATACAGCTGCTCTTTATCCCGCACAGGAAGGCGTAGCTGCATTATTTGCCAGGCAGGTAAAGACTTCGCCAGCGGCGACTGCATTTAAAAAAGGAACGGAGACAATTACCTATAAGGAACTGGATAAAAGAAGTAACCAGTTGGCTGCATTTATCCGTGAGCAGGGTGCCGGCGAAGGCCAGCGGGTGGCTATTTGTTGTGCACCATCCATTGAACAGGTGATTGCCATTCTTGCTGTTATAAAGACAGGTGGAATTTATGTGCCTGTCGATATTCATAATGCGCCGTCCCGGGTAGCGCTGATACTGCAGGAAGCTGACCCTGTATTGATTATTACTGATGGCGGATTGCCACTGCCAGGGGAAGGAGCGCCTGTGATTCATCTCCGCACCGATGCTGCCCGGATTACCGCAATACAGGATACGGCCATTACGATACTACCCATAGATGAAAACAAGGTCTTCTGTATATTATATACTTCAGGATCTACTGGCAGACCAAAGGGTGTGGTGATCAGGGAAAAATCCGTGATGAACCGCCTGCACTGGATGTGGAAGAATTATGCTTTTGAAGCAGAAGAATGTAGTGTGATGAAGACGTCTACAGGCTTTGTGGATCATATCTGGGAGCTGTTTGGGCCGTTATTGGCCGGGGTGAGCAGCGTTATCTTTACAAAAGAAGAGCTACTGGATACTGCTGAATTTATCCGGCAATTAGCCCATTACCAGGTTACCCGTATAGTACTGGTGCCCTCGTTATTAAAAGCCATCCTGCAAAAGCTGGAATCTATGGATGTTTCTTTACTGGAACATCTTCGCTACTGGACATGTAGTGGTGAGCAGTTGAGCGCTGATCTGGCCTATGATTTTTATTCTATATTCCCTGATCATATCCTGCTGAACATCTATGGCTCTACCGAAATCATGGGAGATGCTACCTGTTATAATACGGCTTATCAATTTGGGAACGGTAGCTTACCTGGTGAAGCGATTCCCCAATTTAGTCTTTCCATCAAAGACGATGTGAATGGTTTGATAAAAGAATTTAACAGCAGGCAGGAAATTATCAAACCACTGCCTTCCAGGGAAGCGTTGGAGAAATTCTATGATGTTTCCATAGATAAAGCCTGGACGCCGGAAGAATATGTGGACTTTCTCCGAAATGACCTGCTGCCGGGTATCGTGAATGTTTCGAGTCCTAATTACCTGGGGCATATGACCAGTACGATTCCTCCTTTCATCAAGGACCTGAGTGCACTGCTGATAGAGCTGAACCAGAACCTGGTGAAGATTGACACTTCTTTTGCCGGCAGTACGATAGAGCGGCAGGTGATTGGTATGATGCACAAGGTTGTGTACCGGATGCGCTATACCTTTTATAAAAAGCATTTGCAGGATGCACAGTACTGCCTGGGGGTAGTCACCAATGGGGGAACTATATCAAATATAACTGCATTGAGCTATGCATTGAATAAAGCACTCCCCGCCGGAGATGGTTTCAGGGGAATTGTAGAAGAAGGGATTGTGAAAGCATTGGCGCATTTTAAGTATAAAGGGGTGGTAGTTCTCAGTTCCAGGCTGGCGCATTATTCTATTAATAAGGCCATGAGGACGCTGGGGCTGGGTACTTCGCAGGTATATAAATTTGAAATTGACAAAGACGACCTGGAAGCAGGCAGAAAAAAACTCGTTGATTATATTGAGCGGTTCAGGAAAGAAGGCATGCTCGTGCTGGCGATCATTGGAGTAGCGGGAGCTACCGAGACCGGCCGTATAGATCCACTGGAAGAACTGGCCGACATTGCAGCACAATATGGAATTCATTTTCATGCGGATGCTGCATTTGGAGGAATGTTACTTTTCTCTGCCCAGTTAGCGAAAAAGCTGAAGGGCATACAAAGAGCAGATACGGTGACGATTTGTGGTCATAAACAAATGTACCTGCCAATGGGCGCCAGTGTATGCCTGTTCCGCTCTCCTGATTTTGCCTCTTTTTCTGAGAATAATACATTTTACCAGGCCCGGAAAGGTAGTTATGACCTGGGGCGTTTCAGTATAGAAGGATCCCGTTCATTTGTTTCCCTATTGTTTCATGGTGCGCTGAAGATGCTGGGCGCAAAAGGATTCAGTGACCTGATGGAGATGAACTACAACCGGACACTGTTGCTGGCAGATAAAATCGGTCAGCGGGATAACTTCCAGATCACGACGGTGCCTGAGATGAATATTCTTACCTACCGGTATATTCCCACTGCCTTACTCAAAAAATTCAGGGCTGGTAACTTATCAGCCGAAGAATTACAATTTGTTAATGAGCTGAACAGGAAACTGCAAAAGGCAGAATTTACACAGGGAAAATATTTTGTTTCCTTTACTGAAATTGAATTTGATCATCCGGCAGTAGGAGTGGAGAGAGAGCGGGTAGTGGTATTAAGGGCGGTGATTATGAACCCTTATACGACCGCTGCAGATTTTGATGCCATGCTGGATGAGCAGGCTTTTATTGCTGCTCAACTTGAAAGCGGAGGTCAATTCAGATTGCCGGGTTTATTATTACAGGAAAGCACTGGTAGGTTTATTGATAAGAAAAATAAAACTGTTCCTATTGGAAAGCCAATTGCCAATGTTAGTGTATATATACTTGACAAGAATGCACAGTTGTTGCCGATAGGTGTACCCGGTGAGATCTGCATTGCAGGAGATGGTGTGGCAGCAGGGTATTTTGCATTACCCACCACGACTGCTGAAAAATTTGTACCCACTCCATTTGGAAAAGGGGAGATCATGTATCGTACGGGAGATATTGGCTACTGGCTGCCCGATGGTAACATAGAATATATTGGCCGTACAGATGACCAGGTAAAGATCAGGGGAAACAGGATAGAGCTGGGTGAGATTGAATATGCCATGCAACAGTTGAATGGCATTTATGAAAGTGTGGTACAGGCACAAAAAGATCACAAGGGTTCATGGCGGATAAATGCATTTTACAGGGGAAAGAATGATTATCCTGCAGATATCATCAGGCAACAGTTACTGGTTTACCTGCCTGATTATATGATCCCTTCCATGTTTATCCAGGTAGAAGAGTGGCCAATGACAGCCAGTGGAAAGATTAACAGGAAGGCGTTGTCTGTTCCCGATTATTATCAGCCTGCTAATGATAATGATGTGGCGCCTGTGAATGAAACGGAAACCCGCATTTGTTCTATATGGAAAGCCTTACTGGAACTGGATACGATGCCAGGTACTGCGGCAGACTTTTTCAGTCTTGGAGGGCATAGTCTGCATATCATGCAACTGGCCAACCAATATAAAGCCAGCTTTGGTGTGCATGTGTCTGTGAAGGAGTTATTCAGGCATACCACTATCCGTGCGCATGCCAGCCTGATACCAGGTAAAGGTGTTGCTTCCCCCGCGCTGCTCCTGCCTGTTACAGATGCACCTGATTACCCCGTGTCCGATGGGCAACGGAGGATCTGGATCTTGAGCCAGCAGGCGAGTGCAGCCAGTGCTTATATTTTGTCCGGCTCATTTGAAATGGAAGATGCAGTCGATGTAGATGCCCTGCAAAAAGCGGTGAACGCCATTGTACAGCGACATGAGATATTGAGAACAATTTTTATTGAAAAAGAAGGCCAGCTGCGGCAGGTAGTACTGCCCGCTGAGCTATCAAATATTACCATAGCATTCATTTCACAGGATGAAAAGCCTTTTCAGCTCGATAAAGGACCGTTATTGCGTATTGGATTAGTGGCTAATGTGCTGTATTATCAAATGCACCATATCATTAGTGATGGATGGTCATTAGAAATACTAAGAAAAGAAATTTACAGTGCTTACCAGGACTATTGTAATAATAAAGTTCCCACGCTATCGTCCTTAAAGATTCAGTACAGGGATTACGCGGTATGGCAACAGCAGCAGTTGAATACCGCTGACCGGGATTACTGGATGGAACAATTGGCAGGACCGCTTCCGGTGACAGTATTCCCTTCTATTCGTCAAAGGCCGCCGATCAAGTCTTACAATGGCCATGTATTTTCTGTGCGTATCAGTAACCGTATTGCTTCGGATTTTGCTAAACTGTGCCAGGATCATGAATGCTCCCTGTTTATGGGGTTAATGGGTGTATTAAACACATTGCTATACAGGTATACAGGTGCTACTGACAACATTATAGGGACTTCTGTCGCAGGCAGGAATCTACCGGAACTGGAAGACCAGATCGGTTTTTATATCAATGCGCTTCCCCTTAGAATGCAATTGGTGCCGGGTGATACATTTACCAGTGTGCTGGAAAAGATAAAGCTGGTCATACTGGATGCTTTTGATCACCAGCTGTATCCATTTGACAGGCTGGTAGATGAGCTGGGCGTAAAAGGAGATATGAGCCATTCTCCATTGTTTGATATAATGCTGATCCTGCATAATGAGCGGGATAATAAGCAGGGATCTTATATGGAGCCTGACAGGATATATGATGAAGGGCGGGTAGCTGCAAAGTTTGATCACCTGGTCTATTTCACGGAAAGACAGGGTGGGCTGGATATGAGTGTAGAGTTCAATACGGACATCTATGATAGTAAGGGCGTGCAACAGTTGATGCACCATTTTATTTATTTGATGCAGCAGGTTGCTGCAAAGCCTGATGTGCAGCTTGACCAGGTGGAATATATGTCTTATGCAGAGAAAAAACAGCTGATTGATTTACTCGAAGGACCTAAACGGGAATATGCTGATCATAATGTATTAAACAGGCTGGAAGCTATTTGCCGGCAATACCCTGAGCGGATTGCTGTGCGGGGTATCAACCGGTCATTCAGCTATGCAGAACTGGATGAGCTGTCCCGTAAAATCGCGGGGTGGTTATCTGCTCATTACCAGGTAGGATACAAGGATCTTGTAGCTATACAGCTGGAAAGAAGTGAATGGCAGGTGCCGCTGGTGTGGGGGATCCTGAAGTGTGGGGCCGCCTACGTGCCTGTTGATGCAAGATACCCGGCGGCCAGACGCGCGATGATTGTGCAGGATAGTAAATGTAAGCTAGTCATTGAACAGGATACATTAGCAGCTATGATTGCTGGCATTGAAAGTGCACTTGTGCCGGTATTACCTGCGATAGCTGTAGCCCCTGCTGATCTTGCATATGTGATCTACACTTCCGGCTCTACGGGTATACCCAAAGGTGTAGCCATTACACACAGGAATTTATATCATTACCTGGAACATTGCATTGACAATTATTTCAATGATGCAACCTTGCATTACAAAATACCGTGGTTCACTACTTTGTCATTCGATTTGACTGTGACCAGCTTCTTTGGGGCTATTCTCAGTGGTGGTGAGCTGATCGTGTACCCGGAAGCACAACCGGTCATAGATAGCCTGGAAGATATCTTCTTTAAAAGTTACATCAATTTTGTAAAATGTACACCTGCTCATATACTTTTACTGGAAGGGCATCAGCAGGGTACATCGTGGGTGAGCCAGGTGGTGGTAGGCGGAGAAGAATTATTGCCCCATCATATTGCCTTATTGCAACAGGTGAGGGATGATATCCGGATTTACAATGAATATGGTCCTACAGAAACGACCGTTGGTTGTACCGTAGCATTCATACAGGGGCCCTATGGCAAAGAAAAAGTAGCAATAGGCAACCCCATCATGAATACGTATGCCTATGTGCTGGATGAGCAGGGACAGCTGGTTCCGGAAGGTGTGACAGGCGAATTATGTATAGGAGGCGATGGGGTAGGCCGCGGATATTTGTATAATGAAACCCTGACCAGTGCGAAATTCATTGCAGACCCTTACCGGCAGGGTCGTACCATTTATAAAACAGGCGATAAAGCCAGGTTACTGCCGGATGGTGCTCTTGATTACCTGGGCAGGGCGGATAACCAGGTGAAAGTACGTGGTTATCGTGTAGAGCCCGGGGAAATTGAAACTGCTTTATTGAAGGAACAAGGTATTCAACAGGCCATCGTCATGGCGTTGGGGAATGGTCATGAGCAGCAGCTAATAGCATGGATAGTCGCTGCACAGGAGGTGGATACAGAACAGTTATCTGGCAGACTGTCAGGTACCTTACCAGTGCATATGATCCCTGATCGTATTATACAGCTAGCTGCCATTCCATTGACACAGAATGGAAAGGTAGACAGGGCAGCCCTGGCAGGACTGTACAAAGAGGAAGCGCAAAAGGGCAGGTATATAGCCCCCCGCAACGCGACGGAGCTAAAGGTGCAAAAGATATGGCAGGAGGTATTGAAGCTGACAACTGATATTGGTGTGATGGACGATTTCCTGTCAATGGGAGGCAACAGCATCCGCTTAATGCAGTTATTTAACCGTTATTACCGTGTATTCGGTGTGAAGATAACGTTGGCCGATTTGTTTGCCAACAGTACGCTGGCAGGGCATGCGCAGTTAATTGCCCGCCTTCCGGGGGGTATTTACGAGGAGATTGCAGTACTGGAAACACAGCCTGACTATCCGGTATCTGATGGACAACGCCGGATCTGGGTATTGAGCCAGATGGAACATGCCGTGAGATCTTATAACCTGGGTGGACATGTATTATTACAAGGTCATTACCAGCTGGCCTACCTGGAAGAAGCCATCCGGCTGGTAACCGTACGCCATGAAATACTGCGCACGGTATTCAGGGAAAATACTGCCGGAGCGCTCAGGCAGGTGATCATACCCGCCCCATTGTTCCATGTCGCTCCTGCATACAGCGAGTATGAGCAATGGGATAGCGATATCGCCAGTCAGCTCATCACAACAGCTATCGAAGCACCCTTCGATCTTTCAAATGGTCCCTTGTTTCGCATTGGTCTCGCCCGGTTTGGCAATGATCAATACCTGTTATACTATACTTTACATCATATCATCAGTGACGGTTGGTCATTGAACATTTTGCAGCGGGAAATTGCTGCCTGTTATGCATCGCTCGTAAATGGCGTGAAGCCTTCCATTGCTCCTTTACGTATTCAGTATAAAGAATTTACTGCCTGGCAGCAAAAGATATTGGATGCCGGCAATGTGAAGTTACACCGCGATTTTTGGTTGACCCAGCTGGCAGGCGAGCTGCCGGTGCTGCAAATGCCTTCCGTAAAAGTACGTCCATCGGTGCTAACATATAATGGTCATGCGCTGGGCTTCCTGATCGATGGCAAAAAAAGAGATCAGTTACGCGCATTGTGCCAGGATAACCAGGCGACCCTTTTTATGGGTCTTATTGCGGTGCTCAATGCTTTATTGTATCGTTACACCGGGCAGGAAGATATCATATTAGGTACGCCTGTGGCAGGACGTGAACATGCAGAGCTGGAAGACCAGATCGGTTTTTATGTGAATACCCTGGCATTACGGAACAGCATTCATGGAGAGGACTCGTTTTTGCATGTAATAGGCGCTGTCAGGAAGCAGGTAATTGCTGCTTTTGAGCACCAGGTTTATCCTTTTGACCGGTTGGTAGAAGAGCTTGGTGTAAGGCGCGATCTGAGCCGGTCTGTCCTGTTTGATGTGATGATTATGTTGCAGAATTTCCAGGGTGCAGAAAAGGAGGAAATTGCTGCCGGCATATTGGATGAAGGCGCCTGTGGGATAAAATTTGATCTTGTATTCGACTTTTCTGAAAGGGCAAATGGTATTTACCTCCGGCTTGAATATAATAACGCTATTTATGATGCCGCATTTGCCACACAGCTGATCCGGCATTTTGAAGCATTGATGAATGGTTTGTTGGAAAGCCCGGCAGCCCCCCTGGGTGAAATAAATTACCTGTCCGGAAAAGAGGTGCATCATTTAGTACAGGAAAATAATGCCACCAGTTCCTGGTATCCTGACAGGGAAAGTGCATACTCTCTATTCAGGCAACAGGTGGCTGCCCGCTATTTGCAGCCGGTCCTGGTAGAAGATGGGGCTGTGCTCACGTATGGTGAGCTGGATCATCTCAGCAATCAACTGGCGGGTTATCTGCAGCAGGCAGGTATTGGAAAAGGTTGCCTTGTTCCCGTATTCCTGCACCGGTCTGCCATGCAGGTGATTGCTATCCTGGGTATTATCAGGACAGGTGCAGCGTATGTGCCTATTGATCCCGCTTATCCCGAAGAGCGGGTTGCATATATACTATCGGATTCAGGGGCGAAGGTTGTGCTGTCGAATCATGCATTATCGCCATTGTTAAACAAATTTAAAGGTATACAGGTCCTTAGCCTGGACAGTGAGCATCCTTTACAGCATACAAATGTGCCGGTAACTGTCACTCCGGATGACCTGTTATACGTCATTTATACTTCCGGGTCGACCGGAATGCCGAAAGGGGTAATGATCGCGCATACTTCTATGGTGAACCTGGTACACTGGCACCAGCAAAGGTATGAGGTAGCGCCGGGAGATGCTTCCACGATGATGGCAGGCCCGGGGTTTGATGCCAGTGCACTGGAGCTGTGGTCTGCTTTGCTCACGGGTTCCGTGCTGCATATTATACCTGATCAGCTAAAGCTGGATAGCCATCGCCTGATGCAATATTATTCCGACCACCACATTACGCATGCCTTCGTACCACCTGCACTGGTGGGAGAATTAATCCACATTCCTGCACCCCTTCACCTGCGGTTGAAATATGTGCTGATTGGAGGTGACAGGCTGCCCTACCTGGATGTAAGCCAGTTGCCTTACCGGTTGGTGAATCAATACGGCCCTACAGAAGGTACGGTGATGGTGACGGATCATATCGTAGGCAGGGAGGAGACAACGGCATCACCTATCGGGAAGCCCCTGGCCAATACGAGAATCTACATACTTGATACAAAAGGTAACCCGGTTCCTGTAGGTGTAACAGGAGAGATTCATATCGGAGGGATCCCGCTTGCGAGAGGATACTGGAATAATGAGGCGTTGACTGCTGAAAAATTCATTCAGCCTGCAACAATCGGGGAGCGTATTTATAAAACGGGAGATGCAGGCAGGTGGTTGCCCGATGGCAGTATTGCCTACCAGGGGCGTACAGACGAACAGGTAAAGATTCGTGGATACCGGGTAGAACCTGGAGAAATTATACACCGGTTATTGCAGGTCCCCGGCATTACGGGAGCGGTGGTGACGTCTTTCACAGGTACCGACGGACAGTTAAAACTGGCGGCTTATTATGAAGGTCCATTGCCGGTAACCGGGTTAAGGGAGATACTATTGAAAGGGCTGCCTGAATATATGGTTCCTTCTTCATTTATACACCTGGAGAAGCTGCCATTGACCCCTAACGGTAAAATCGACCGGCAGGTATTACCTCTTCCGCAGGAACAGCCGGGAAGATCTTCCGGTGTGTTAGCTGCCAGGGATGAAGTAGAAGCCTCCATGGTGAGCATCGTTGCTGAATTATTGGGCAGGGAGCCGGGTACGATCAGTATAGATGATAACTTCTTTGACCTGGGTGCTACTTCACTCACGATGGTAAAACTTGTTAACTCAATTACCGCTCATTTCAACAGGCCACTGAATGTAGTCACGTTGTTCCGGTATCCCAATATTCGTTTGCTGGCCGAGGTCTATCAACAGGTGCCCGGGAATAATGAACTGATGGCTGAAAATGCGGGTCAGTCAGACGATGTATTTAGCTTATTTGAAGAATCCTAGCATTTAATTATGAGTAATTACAGTAAGAAAGATATTGCCGTAACAGGCATGTCCTGCCGGTTTGCAGGTGCTGATAATATCCGTAAATTCTGGTCGCTCATTCGCACTGGCGGGGAGCTCATACATTTTTACAGTAAGGAAGAATTAGGGGATATGGGCATCAGCGAAGAGCGGCCTGGTTTTATTGCTGCCCGTTCTGTAGTGGAAGATAAGACTTCCTTTGACTATAGTTTTTTTGGATACACGCGTGAAGAAGCGGAACTGATGGATCCCCAGATCAGGATATTCCATGAAGAGGTATGGCATGCCATGGAAGATGCCGGTTATGATCCCAATCGTTACCCCGGCAGTACTGGTATTTTTGCCGGGGCTTCGGAGCATCTGAACTGGATTGCGGCCTCCATGATCAGGAGAATGGACAGTAATGTAGATCCTTTTTTTGCGAACATTATTACCAATAAGAGTTTTCTTCCTACGCTGATTGCGTATAAGCTGAACTTCAAAGGGCCTGCCTGTTTTATCAATACAGCCTGTTCTACTTCGCTGGCTGCTATTCATATGGCATGCCGTAGTTTGCTTACAAAGGAGTGCTCCCTGGCAGTGGCAGGTGCCGTACGCATTGATGTGGGGCGTACACCAGGGTATGCATACCAGCCGGGAATGATCTATTCGGCAGATGGGCATTGCCGGACATTTGATGCAGCTGCATCCGGCACTATCAGTGGAGAAGGTGCAGGGGTAGTGGTGTTAAAAAGAATGGAAGATGCGATCAGGGATAAGGATCACATTTATGCTGTTATAAAGGCTTCTGCCATGAATAATGATGGCAACCGGAAGGTGGGCTATACAGCGCCCAGCCCGGAGGGGCAGGCGGAGTGTATCCGGATGGCGCATCGTTTTGCCGGCATAGGTCCGGAGACCATTTCATATGTAGAAGCACATGGTACCGCTACGCAACTGGGAGATCCGGTGGAGATTGCTGCACTCAATGAAGCATTTCATTTCAATAAAGAGAAACATTGTGCGATTGGCGCCGTGAAATCAAATATGGGACACCTGGATACAGCTGCAGGTGTAGCAGGTTTTATAAAGACGGTTTTATCCCTTTATCATAAAGAATTGCCTCCCAGTTTACATTTCAAATCTCCCAATCCTGATATTGATTTCAATGGAGGGCCATTTTATGTAAATGATACGCTTACACCCTGGAAAGCCACCGCAGCACATCCTTTACGGGCGGGTGTGAGTGCTTTTGGAATAGGAGGAACCAATGTACATGTTGTGCTTGAGGAAGCGCCGCTTGCAGGTAAAATAGAAGAGGAAGGGGATACTGAGCTGGTTTTATTTTCGGCTAAGACGGCAGATGGCCTTGCGAACCAGGTTGCCGCACTGCAATCTTTCCTTACTGTAGAAAAGCCGGCCATCCCGGATATCGCATTCACTACACAACAGGGAAGAGCTCATTTTCGTTACAGGACATCGCTAACGGCTCATTCTGTCACTGACCTGCTGGCACAATTGCCCATGATCAATACGAATGTAAATGCCGCCGTCCATCATCCTGCTATCATATTTATGTTTCCCGGTCAGGGAGCGCAATATGTAAATATGGGGTTGGGACTCTACCAGCATTCACCCGTCTTTCGCAAATGGATAGATGAGGGGTGTGCCCTGCTGGAAGCATTGACCGGTGAACGGTATATAGACATACTGTATCCGCCCGCTGAAGAAGATCAGCGTATCAATAATACGCTGTACACACAGCCTTTACTGTTTGTGTTTGAATATGCATTGTCGCAATTATTAGCACATCATGGTATCAGGCCAACTGCCATGATAGGACATAGCATTGGGGAGCTGGTAGCCGCCTGTATCAGTGGCGTGTTTACTTTCCCTGATGGCGTCCGCATCGTACTTGAAAGAGCCAGGTGTATGAGTGAACAGCCACAGGGGGCCATGATCGGCGTTCATGCTGCTTTGCAGGAGGTGACACCTTTGATCAGGGATAAGGGCGTAAGTATTGCAGCCATCAATGCGCCCGGTAATTGTGTGATAAGCGGGCATGAAGAAGACGTGGTGGAGGTTACGCGCTTACTGAAAGAAAAAGGGATAAGCGTAGCCCGGCTAAAGACCTCACATGCATTTCATTCGGGTATGATGAGTGCAGCTGCCATAGAATTTGTAAAAGGCATCAACGACATTACTTTCTCTACTCCCCGCATACCTGTGTATGCTAACCTGACAGGTAAGGTAGCTGGCGATGAACATTGTTCTCCCGTCTACTGGGGACGGCATATTATAGAAACAGTCCTGTTCTGGGATGGCGTAGAAACCATCAGTACTGCAAAGGGGAATACTGTATGGATTGAAGTGGGCCCTGGAAATGTATTAGCTGGATTTTGCCGGCAAATATTACAGAAAGCCCCTATCATTCAATTGATCCGGCATCCCCAGGAAAAGACGGGGGATTATAAATCATTTTTGAAAGGCATCGGTAAGATCTGGGAAAGTGGTGCAGACGTGAACTGGAACAGTGAAGGTGCCCGGGTTTCATTACCAGGTTATGTTTTCAAAAAAAATTCTTTCCCTGTGGATGCAGACCTGGAGACATTGCTGACCCGTTACCTGCATGCAGATAAAGAGAAGCGACAGGATATTAATAACGGGTATTATTTCCAGGGATGGAAAAAGGCCGCCTTCTTACCTAACGAACCAGTGAAAGAGAAGACCCACTTCCTGATACTGTCGGGTAAAAATGAGCTGGCAGATCGTATCACCTACCAGTTGAACAGGGATGGTCACCAGGTGACAAGAACGAATAACTATGAACAGTTAAAAGCTGCGTTAGCCCGGCCGGACAATCACCCGGAACAATTGATATGGATGGGTGTGGAGGATGATCCTGAAACTGTATTTCTTCATTTGTTACACTTGATCCGGCATGGTGAGGCGTTCAAAAAACTGACGCTTATCACAGAAGGATTATTGTCCGTATCAGGAGAAAGCAATGTGTATGATTTACCGCTTGCCCCGATAACAGGATTATTGAAAGTGCTGGCACAGGAACATCCATCTTTCAGCTTTGCTCACCTGGATGTAATAGCGTGTAGCATATCGTTAGTTTGTAAGGAGTTGTTGCAGAATTACCAGCAGCAGGTAGTCTGCCTCAGAAAAGATTTTCGTTGGGTACCTGCTTATGAGCACATCTCAATAAGCGGCCAGCCATCTGCATCCGGTTTGAAAAAAGGGGGGCATTATCTCATTACAGGAGGCACAGGGAAAATAGGGATGGTACTGGCCGCACACCTGCTTTCAAATTACCAGGCGACCCTGTTGTTAACAGGTAGAAGTGCGCCAGATGCAACCATAGAAAAAGTACGGCAACTGGAACACTTGGGCGGGACTGTCAGTTATCACCAGCTGGATATTAGTGACCTGGATGCACTGTCCCGGTTTGTAAGCCAATATCCTGGTAAGATAGATGGGGTCATTCATTTAGCCGGAGATGTATCTTCCACAGGATTTAGCCCTGTTACAAGCCTGGAACGAGAGCAGGTACAGCAGCATTTTCTACCCAAAGTCAGAGGATTACAAAATATTCATATCGTATTCAGCAAACTGCAGCCAGATTTTGTATGGATTGCATCCAGTCTTGCCGCTATACTTGGTGGACTTACCTATGGCGCCTATGCCGCGGCCAATAGTTTTATGGATCATTTTGTAACGGTCAGAAAGCAGGACCTGAAAAACTGGATTACTGTGAACCTGGATGGATTATCATTCGATGCCGGAAAATCAGGTATCACCCAACCAGAGATGATACAGGTATTTGAAACCACGCTGGGCTTAACTGACTATCCTGGTGTAATTGTTTCTGTAACAGACCTGGAAACACGGTTCGGTAAGCGGGTGATTGAGCCCGCAATCGTTGTGAAAGAGAAACGGCGTGAGAAAATAACAACTGAATCATTCACCCCTGTAGAACAACAATTGCTGGATACATGGAGCCTGTTTTTCGGAACAGCTGATATCAGTATAGATGATAATTTTTTTGAGCTGGGTGGAGATTCTTTAAAAGCTATGACACTGGCAGGAAAACTCAACCAGTTATTCAAGATACAATTGCCTGTTGATGTTTTTTTCAAACATCCCACCATCCGGGAATTATCCCATGAACTGCAAGTGATAACAGGTATGCTGCAGATTCAGGGTACAGGTAATAAAAGTGAAAACCCTAAAGCGCTCATTATATAAAAGCTGTTTTATGATCGAATTAATCAACCGGTTATCTGAGGAAAAAATATCCCTTTCAGTAGACGGGGAAGATTTGAGACTGGTCTTTGAAAATGAATCCGGCACATTGCCGGAGGACCTGTTGCAGGTGATAAAAGCAAATAAGCAGGAGCTGATCCGTTATCTCAATAAGTATACAAAAGAGGGACAGGTAGCACCTATTCGCCCGGTGGCTGTATCTAAAAATTATCCTTTGTCAGAAGGTCAGCGGCGGTTATGGATACTCAGCCAGTTCCCCGAGGCAGCCATGGCTTATACGATGCCGGTTCGTATTACATTGGAACCTCACTATATACCTGGCAACCTGGAAAAGGCATTGCTGTCTGTCATAGACCGCCATGAAATATTACGCACGGTTTTCAGGGAGAATGAAGAAGGAGAGATCAGGCAGGTGGTTTTATCTGCAGGGGAATTCCCTTTTTCATTCCAGCAACAGGATGCATCGGAATGGGATGAGAGCGCGGTTAAAAAGTACCTTGAGGAGGAAGCAGCCTTACCATTTGATCTGTGGGCAGGTCCATTACTCAGGGCCGGTTTGTTAAGACTGAAAGATGGTAGATTTCTTTTCCATTACAATATGCATCACATTATCAGTGATGGATGGTCTATGGAAGTATTACAAAAAGATATCCTGGGGTATTATCATGCATTTACTTCCGGCACCCCTTATCATTCCCTTCCACTAAAAATACAGTATAAGGATTATGCCAGCTGGCAGCAGGAACAACTGGCAACCGAAGCCTATGTAACCGCCGGTAAGTACTGGCTGGAACAGTTTTCAGGTGAATTACCCGTGCTTGAACTACCTGTATCAGGTATCAGACCGCCTGTGCTCACCCACCGCGGAAAGACCATGAGTATCCTGGTCAATAAGCCCGTTACAGATGCATTAAAGAACCTTTGCAGGGAAGAAGACACGACCTTGTTCATGGGATTGCTGGCGGTCTTAAATACCTTGTTTTATAGGTATACCGGGCAGGAAGATATGATCATCGGTACGCCTTTGGCAGGCAGGGAACATCCTGAGCTGGAAGACCAGATCGGGTATTACTTAAATACCCTGGCATTGAGGACCCGGTTTAGCGGAGAACAGAGTTTTCTCCGGCTACTAGAACAGGTTCGCCTGGTGACGTTGGATAGCTACAAGTACCAGGCCTATCCTTTTGATAAGCTGGTGGATGAGCTGGAAATGAAGAGAGACTTAAGCAGGTCCGTATTATTTGATGTGATGGTCATATTGCAAAGTCATCGTAGCTATGATGATAAACAGGCTGTCACCAGCCGCGTACCTGGGGTAGTAGTGGAGGAAGGCAGTTGTATGACCAAGCTGGATCTCAATTTTGATTTTGCAGAAACAGCAGCAGGGTTATCCCTGCGGGTAGAGTTTAATACAGATATCTATGAAGGGGCATTTATCAGGCAATTGGTATTACATTTTGTAAACCTGTTGCAGGTAGTTGTCAGCAATCCTGCTACTGCTTTATGTAAACTGGATTATCTGCCTTCTGATGACCGTGAGCAATTATTGAAACTTTTCAACCAGACTGCTGCTGAAAATCCCGCAGATAAGACCGTCATCGATCTTTTCAGGGAGCAGGTAGAAAAGGATAGAAATAAAAAGATTCTTACAGTTGCAGGTGCATCCTGGACTTATGGAGAGCTGGATGCATATAGTGATCATCTTGCTCATTACCTCGTAAAAGAAGGGATTACTCCAGGCACACCTGTCCCTGTTTTTATGAATCGCTGTGCAGAACTGTTGATTGCCATACTGGGTGTGATGAAGGCTGGGGCCGTATATGTTCCGCTGGATCCTGAATATCCTGCAGACAGGATTGCGTATATGTTGTCAGATACAGGGGCGCAATTAGTGCTGAGTACTGAACTGGTGAGAGATCGCCTGGTGGATGTGCAGGGGATGAATGTAGTGAGTGTGGACAAGCTCACTTATGATCATGCACATACATCCGGCTATGCCCCGCTGCCAGCACAGGTGGCTTATATTATTTATACTTCCGGCTCCACAGGCAGGCCTAAAGGAGTGATGATTGCACATGGGGCTTTGCTCAATTTCATGTATGGCATGAAGGAGTTATTGTCTGTAAATGAAAATGATCATTTGCTGGCTATTACTTCTGTATCATTTGATATTTCAATATTGGAATTGATATGGACACTCTGCAATGGGGTGCGTATTACACTGCATGACAATAGTAAATGGATCAATAATTTCAATACCTATGCGGGCAGTGGCCAGGTAGAAATGGATTTCAGCCTGTTTTATTTTGCCAGTCAGCAGGAGGAAGAAAAGCACGATAAATACCAGTTCCTGTTGCAATCAGTGCAGTTTGCAGATGCGCATAAATTTTCGGGCGTATGGTTGCCTGAGCGACATTTTCATGCTTTTGGCGGCATATTCCCTAACCCTGCTGTGCTGGCAGGTGCATTGTCTGCTATTACCAATCATGTTAAACTTCGTTCGGGAAGTGTGGTATTGCCCCTGCATGATGAGATCCGGGTGGCTGAAGACTGGGCAGTCGTAGATAATCTTTCGGCGGGGAGAGTGGAACTTTCTTTTGCATCCGGCTGGCATGCAGATGACTTTGTATTGAAGCCAGAGAACTATAGCCACAGGCAGGAGATCATGTACAGGCAGCTACAAACATTGCAGACATTATGGAAAGGAGGAAGCATCACAAGAAAAAACGGCAATGACCGGGAAAAATCACTGAGGGTATTTCCAAGGCCCATTCAGCAGGAGTTACCCATATGGATTACCTCTGCCGGTAGTACCGATACATTCCGCACAGCCGGCAGTATCGGCGCACACTTGCTGACACATATGCTGGGCCAGGATATTACTGTACTGGCAAAGAATATACACGTATATAAACAGGCATTAATTGAACATGGGTATGACCCTGCTACGAGGAAGGTGGCGGTGATGCTGCATACCTTTATAGGTCAGGATGATGAAAAAGTAAGGGCCACCGTAAAGCAGCCGTTTAAAGAATATCTGCGATCCAATGTGAGTTTGTTAAAGAACCTTGCAGGCAATGATGCGCAACTGGCAGAAGCAGATATGGAGGCAGTGCTGGAAGCTGCTTTTGAAAGATACTGGCAGAGTGCTGCTTTACTGGGCACTCCTGCCACCTGTCATGAGCTGATAGCCAGGTTATACACAATAGGTGTAACGGAAATAGCCTGTCTCGTAGATTTTGGGATAGATACGGGTGAAGTGATGGAAAGCCTGCCTTTACTGAATGAGCTGAAACAACAATATGCCCGTAAAACAGTGAAAGATCAGCAGGCGATTACTGCCATGCAGATCACACCTTCTTATCTGAACTCATTGCTGGAAGACAACGACTCCCGGTTATTTGTTAAATCATTGCACCACCTCATCGTAGGCGGCGAAAAGTTCCCGGAGAAATTATTCCGCCAGGTACAATCTCATACCAGCGCAGCTATATACAATGTATATGGTCCTACTGAAACGACTATCTGGTCCACAGGCGCATTGCTCAGGGCATCTGAACATGTACATGCAGGAAAACCAATCAGGAATACAGCAATATATATACTGGATAAGTACCTGCAGCTTTGTCCTGCCGGTGTGTATGGAGATGTATACATTGGAGGAGATGGTTTGGCGAACGGGTATTTTAATAATGAAGAACTGACCGCACAGGTATTTGTTAAAAATCCTTTTGCACATGGTGAGCGGATGTATAAAACCGGTGATATCGGCCGGTGGAATATGAATGCCCGGATTGAAATAGCAGGAAGGAATGATCAGCAGGTGAAGATACGGGGATACCGGATAGAGCCGGGTGAGATTGAAAACATCTTCCAGCAAAGCGGGTATGTTGCGCAGGTAGTTGTACAGGCAAGAGAACAGGAAGATGGCAGCCGGCTACTGGTAGCGATCGTGATTCCAGAAACGGGCTTTGATAAGGAACAGCTCAAAGGTTTCCTGAAAAGTAAATTGCCCGATTACATGATCCCTGCACATATCATAGAGCAGGTATCATTCCCTTTGACCCCTAATGGGAAAATAGACAGGAAAAAATTATCACAGCTGGATATTTCAGCATACCTGGAGGTGTCTGATGGATTTGTAGCAGCCACAGAAGAGCTGGAAAGGATCATAGAAAGTATCTGGCAGCAGGTACTACATATAAAAAAGAATATCAGTGTACATACTGATTTCTTTAACATTGGAGGGCATAGCCTTCGGTTAATGCAGCTGGTGAATCATTATTATCGTCACTTTGAAGTAAAGCTGACGTTGCAGGAATTGTTCCAGCATACGACTATCGCCGCACATGCGGGGTTAATCAGGGCAAATAATATTTCCCTGTATAGTGCCATTCCTGTATTGGCAGATGCACCGGATTACCCGGTAAGTGATGGTCAAAGGAGGATCTGGATCACCTGTCAGCAGGAAGATACGGCCAGGTCTTACTATAACCCGGGCAGGATAATATTGGATGATAGGTATGAGACCCCTGTAGTTGAAAAAGCAATTGCTTTACTGATTGAACGGCATGAAGTGTTGCGGACAGTATTCCGGCAAAATGCAAAGGGTGAGTTAAGGCAGGTGGTATTGCCAGCCGGGCAATCCTTATATGTACCCGATATGGTTGTAATGACTGTAGGCGGAGATGAAGCAGTGAATGATTATATCAATGGATTATCTGATCAGCCATTTGACCTGGAAAACGGACCCTTGTTCCGCTGGGGGATGGTGAATACCGGGCATCAGCATCACATATTATGGTTCAACCTGCACCACATTATCAGTGATGGATGGTCGCTGGAAGTACTGTACAGGGAAGTGCTGCACGCCTGTGAAGCGATTTTAAATGGTGCTTCTCCGGCGCTACCACCCTTGCGTATACAGTATAAAGAATATGCTTCCTGGCAGCAGGAACAGCTGAAGAGCACAGCAGCCCAGGTACATCGTAATTACTGGGTTAAACAATTTGAAGGCGATATCACTCCTTTGCAGCTGCCGGCAAAATATCCACGGCCTAAGGTGATGACCCAACATGGTCGTTACGTGGCTGCGATTGTTTCTCCCGCAGTCACTGATCGCCTGCTGCAACTATGTAACCAGTATAACAGTACCCTGTATATGGGCATGCTAAGTGTACTCTATACTTTGCTGTACCGGTATTCAGGGCAGGATGATATATTGATTGGAAGCCCTGTTGCAGGTCGTGATCATGTGGATCTTGAGAACCAGATTGGTTTTTATATTAATACCCTCGTGATGCGCACCCAATTGCAGGGGGAAATGGATTTTATTTCTCTGCTGCAAAAAGTAAGGGAAACCGCATTGGCTGCCTATGAGCATCAATCGTACCCGTTTGACAGGCTGGTAGAAGAGTTGCACTTAAGCAGGGATACCAGCAGATCCCCATTGTTTGATATCATGTTCACCATGCAGAACCAGCAGCATAATGAAAACGATGCGTATGAAGATAGAACTGCGACCATTATAGCACGTGGAAATACCAGTGTGAAATATGATATGCTGTTTAATGTGGAGCAATATGGCGGATCGCTGAGGATAGACCTGAAATACAATGCTGATATATATGGTGACGAGCAGATGGAACAACTGTTAAGCCATTACTTACGATTACTGGATCAGCAATGCAGCTGGCCGGAACAATCCCTGGATGCAGTGGATATATTGTACCCGGCAGAAACCTGGCAATTGTCGGCTGACTGGAATGTGCATCACCTGGAATATGACCGGAGCAGGACTGTATTAGCTATGTTTCATGAACAGGTGAAACGGGTGCCTGAACAGGTAGCAGTTGTTTGTGGTGATGCAGCGATCACTTATGCTGAACTGGACAGTAAAAGTAACAGGATAGCCAATTTCCTGCTGCGTGCAGGAATTGGCCAGGAAGAACGGGTGGTTATATCTGCGGCGAAATCTGTGGAGCTGGTGATGGGCATTGTAGGAATCTTAAAAGCGGGGGGAGTATTTGTACCGGTTGATCCTTCATTCCCCCCGGAAAGAATCCGGTATATTATTGAAGATACAGGGGCGAGGATGGTGATAGCAGAAGAGGCGATGCAGCAGGCAATAGGACCCATCAGCGGATTGACCTTCCTGCAGCCGGGGGCAGACCTGGTGGCAGGCTTTGATGTGCCTCCTGTAGCAAGTGCCGATGCAGCTCCGGTAGTAGCCACCGATGTCGTTCCTACGGTAGTTGTCCTTCCTGAACAACTGGCGTATATTATCTATACATCTGGTTCCACCGGCCGGCCTAAGGGCGTAATGATCTCTCATTACTCATTAACAGCCCATTTGCTGGATATTATACCCCGCACAGGGTTGGATACCTGTAAATCCTTCGGCATCTTAGCTTCACTGGCTGCGGATGCTTATCATACGATTCATTTTGCCTCCTTATGCACAGGTGGATCATTACACCTGTTACCAGAAGAATTATTACATAACGGGCAGTTATTGCAGCAGTATTTTGAAGCCCACACCATTGAAGCGATGAAAATTTTCCCTTCACTGTGGACTTCTTATGCCAGCCTGGGATACCGGATTTTACCTGCAAAGGTCCTGATTTTTGGGGGAGAGAAATTTCCTGGAAGCGTGCTGCAGCATTTGACAGCTGCCAGTTACAGAGGAAAGGTATTCAACCACTATGGACCGACGGAATCTACGATAGGAGTGCTGCTGCACGAAGTAAACCTGCAGCATGTATATGAAGAAGTGCCTGTGGGCCGGCCTTATGGCAATGCCAGGGTATATGTTGTAAATGGAAGTATGCAGTTATGTCCTGTAGGTGTGGCCGGTGAGCTGCTAATAGGCGGGGATGGTGTGGCCAGGGGATACCTGAACCAACCGGCGCTGACTGCAGAACGTTTCATGGCAGATCCTATTACAGGCGCAGGCAGGGTGTATCGTACGGGAGATCTTGTCAGATGGTCTGCATCCGGAGATATCATTTACGTGGGCAGAACCGACGACCAGGTAAAAGTAAGAGGATACAGGATAGAACCTGGGGAGATAGAAAAAGTACTATTATCCGTGGAGGGTGTGGGTGCTGCAGTGGTCATGTTGCAGGAAGATGCCAACGATGATAAATTATTAGTCGCTTTTTATACCGGTAAGCAATATGGGGATCTGTGGCTGAGGGAGCAGGCAGGCAAACAATTGCCTGAATATATGTTACCCGGGCGTTTTATTCACCTGGAAAGTCTGCCACTGTTGCCCAATGGTAAAATTGACCGCAAAAGTCTTCCTGATGTAGATAGGGTGGAACTCGCACCTGCCACAGTATATACCGCGCCTGCATCAGGTGTAGAAACGGCTGTACTGGAATGTTGCCAGGAAGTCTTAAAGAGGCCGCTGGCCGGGGGGATTACAGATAGTTTCTTTGAATCAGGAGGGGATTCCATCAAGGCGATCCTGCTGGCGACAAAGTTGAAACAGCGTGGATATAGTGTAAAGGTGGGCGATATATTGAAATATCCTGTATTGAAGGTACTAAGCGGGTATGTGACGGAAGTGGTACAAAAGCAGGTGAAACAGGAAGTAGCGGTGGAAGGAAATGTACAGTTGACCCCTGTACAGGCAGCATTTGTCGAAAGGAATTACAAGGATAAACATCATTATAACCAGTCAATTTTACTGAAGTCCAGGGAACGGATAGATACCGGCATACTGGAAAAATGTTTGCAGACTATCTGTACCCATCATGATGCCCTCCGGATGATTTGTTGGGAAGAAGAAGGTATCTGGCGGCAATTTAACCGTAGCAAAACTGCGAAGTCTTACAAGCTGGAAGTACATGATTTGCAGGGTACCACATCACAATTGTCAGCCATTGCCGATCGTTTGCAGGCGACAATTGACCTGGCTGATGGGCCTTTGCTGCATGCAGGGCTTTTCCATATGGAGGATGGAGACAGGTTGCTGTTGGTGGTGCATCACCTGGTAGTGGATGGAATCAGCTGGCGCATATTGCTGGAAGACCTGGCCTTGTGTTATGGGCAGCTGGTCAATGGTCAGCAGGCAGAACTGCCATTAAAAACGGATAGTTTCATGCAGTGGTCAGCCAGTCTGCAGCAACTGGCAGCCACAGACCAGCTGGCAGCAGAAATTCCATACTGGCAGCAGGTCGTATCTGCCAGGAGAGTGCCATTACCGGTCGATTTCCCTGAGGGCCGGGTTACGGATACCATCACCCGGGCAGGTGGATTTGTGCTGGACAAGACGCTGACCGCTTCATTACTAACGGAAGTAAATAAAGTCTATAATACGGATACCAGGGACCTGCTGCTCACCGCACTGGGGATGTCTGTAAAAGAAAGTTTTGGATGTCAAAACCTCATGATATTGCAGGAAGGGCATGGCAGAGAGGACGTATTGTCTTCATTGAATGTATCCCGTACCGTTGGGTGGTTTACTGCGATTTATCCTTTCCTGCTGGATACTTCCGATACAGGGGATCCGCAACAGTACCTGGTGAGCGTAAAAGAAGCATTAAGGGCTATTCCCCGCAAAGGAGCCGGGTATGGCGTGTTAAGGTATCTGCGCAATGAAGTACATCCTATACTTCCTGCAGATATCACTTTTAATTACATGGGAGAATTTAGTGAGTTGTCAGACAATCCCGGTACATCTTCCTTATTTAGCTATGCCCCGGATTATAAAGGCATGGAGGTGTCTGAAACCTATACGCCTGAAACGGGGATTACGATCACCGGCATGATCGCAGCAGGTAATTTGAGTATAGCAGTGAGGTATATCGCTGCCTGGTTCAGGGAAGAGACGATTACCGCCTGGCTTGAAAATTATAAACGGCAGCTGGAACAGCTGATCCGGCGTTTGTCCGCAACAGCACATCAGTATGTTACGCCCAGTGATCTTACATTCAGCGGAATGTCTATCGACGAGCTGCAGGCGTTGAATCCAACAGGAAATATTGAGGATATTTACGAATTATCTCCTTTGCAGGAAGGGATCTATTATCACTGGTTGTCAGATCCTGCTACTACCTCTTATGTGAACCAGGTGTCTTATCATGTAAAGGGTAAATTATCGACAGATATATTACGGCAAAGCTTTGAATACCTGGTGGCACGCCATGAAGTGACCCGCACTGCATTTACCCATCTGTACAGCGGCGTAAACCTGCAGATCGTGCAAAAGTCTGTTACAGGAGGATTTCGTTATGAAGTGGTAACAGACCTTTTGGATGTGGTGGCCGCCCGGAAAGAAGCGGATATCCGGCAGGGATTTGACCTGGGGAATGGATCGCAGGTGCGGTTAACCGTACTGGATGGCGGGAATAATGAATACGTTTTTATATGGACCTACCATCATATACTGATGGATGGTTGGTGTAGCGGGGTATTGATACGTGAATTCTATGCTGTTTACCAGGCTTACCATGAAGGCCGGCAGCCTTCCCTGGAAAAAGTCTATCCATATTCGGATTATATCAGCTGGTTAAGTAAGCTGGATATAGCTGCCAGCAGGCAATACTGGCGGCATTACCTGCAAGGATATGCACAAACAGTCAGGGTGCCATTTAGAAATATAACACTGAAAAATGGACCCGGGGCAATGAGCAAATTTAGATTTGAGTTGGATAGTACCACTGTACAGGCTATCAGGAATATTTGCCGTAAGGTTGGCGTAACAGAAAATACCTTCATGCAGGCTTGCTGGGCATGGTTGTTAGGTCGCTATAATAATTCGGAGGATGTTGTTTTTGGTGCAGTGGTATCTGGCAGACCGCATGAAGTGGAAGGGGTGGATAAAATGGTGGGATTATTCATCAACACCATTCCTGTCCGCATAACCTGCCAGCAGGATCTGACAGTGACGGCACTGCTAAGATCCATCCAGGATGATGCTATTCAAAGCCTGCCACACCATTACCTGCGACTGCCGGATGTACAGTCCGAAAGCCCCCTGCGCAATGAACTGTTTGATCATGTATTTGTGTATGAGAACTTCCCTATTCAGGAGATGATAGCGGGGAATGCAGCTGTGAGCAGTGGGGGATTGGATGAGTTGAGCCTGACTGCTTCGGAAGCATCGGTAGAATCCAGTTTTGATTTTACAGTGCAGGTGGTTCCTGTGCGGGAGCACATGCGTATCACTTTTATGTACAGGAGTGAAATCTATGAACAGGCAGCAGTGCAAAAAATTGCGGGTCATTTCAACAATGTGATCAATGCATTTGCAACAGGTACCAGTCCGGTGAATTATTTATCCTATGCGGAGCTTTGTGAATTGTATGCCTTTGGCCGTTCTGTGGCAGAGGTGCCTGTGGGAACAACTTTTATGAGTTTGTTTGAAGGTGTTGTAAAATCACACCCTGAAGCAGCAGCGATTCATTATGGAGGTGAAAGATGGAGCTATCAGCGGTTAGATGAAACGGGCAACCGGATAGCGGAGTATTTAATAACACAGGGTGTTGTGAATGGCAGTAAGGTACTCTTGTGTATGCCTTCCTCAGGCTATGCGATAGCGAGCCTGTTAGGTATACTGAAATCCGGGGGCTGTTATGTTCCGGTAGATCCAGCATACCCTGTGTCCCGCATCCGTCATATTCTTTCAGATTGTCAGACTGATTTGTTGATTACAGATCGTGTTGTAGCGGATAGTTTACCGGCAGATATAGGCAGGATTTTGATTGCAGATGAACTGGAAGGAGGTGGTGTAGCACCGTCTGTTTCCATCACAGGATCAGATCTGCTGTATGTGATATATACTTCGGGTTCTACCGGTCAGCCCAAAGGGGTGCAGATCACTCAAGGCAATATAGTCGACTACCTGTATGGGCTTGCCAGCCGTATCCCCATCTCATCGTGTCGTGATTACGCATTGGTATCCGGTCTGTTTACAGACCTTGGGAATACTGTTGTTTACAGTTCCCTTGCTTTCGGTGGTTGTTTGCACCTGTTTTCCAAAGAAGAATTAAGCAGTCCTGATGTGTTGATCCAATCCATCAAAGAAATAGACTGTGTAAAGATCACTCCCTCTCACTGGAAGGCATTGTCGGCAGGCAGAGAATTATTATTGCCGAAACGCCTGCTGGTCTTTGGAGGCGAGGCTTTACCGGCCTCCATACCAGCGCAGATCAGAGGTTGTGAAGTAGTGAACCATTATGGGCCAACAGAGACAACGGTAGGGAAGCTCTTGCATGTATGCACCCCGAATGAAAGCGAAGGGATCGTGCCGGTAGGCCGTCCATTCGGCAATACGCAGGTGTACATATTGGATAGTAACGGCCAGCCATGTGGCATTGGCATACCCGGTGAGTTGTATATAGGAGGAGACGGCGTATCGATTGGTTACGTGCATAATGCACCGCAAACCGCCAGCCGGTTTGTCAAGAATGGGCTGCATGCATGGCCAGCCGTCTTATACAAGACAGGAGATCAGGCGAGCTATCTTCCTGATGGGAGCATCCGTTTCCTGGGCCGGCAGGATCACCAGGTGAAGATCCGTGGTTACCGGGTAGAGCTGGAAGAGATATTGAGTGTCTTAAACGGCTGTGCGGGCGTATTACAAAGTGCAGTATTGGTGAAGGCGACCGAAAGCGGAGAAAATGAGCTGGGCTGTTTTATCAGCGGAACAGCCACGGTAGCAGAGGTAGAAAGATATTTGTCCCTGATGCTGCCTGGTTATATGGTCCCGACGCATATCGAACATCTTGCGGCCTTACCGCTGACCGGCAATGGTAAGATAGATCGTCAGCAGCTCTTAGATAGTTGGGGAGCCGCAGGACCGGGGAGTAACTATGTAGCACCCCGCAATGACATGGAGGCACGCCTGGCCACACTGTGGCAGGAAGTGCTGGGTGTAAGTCAGCCCATCGGCGTGCATGACAGCTTCTTTGACCTGGGCGGTCATAGCATCAAAGTTATAAAGCTATTATCCAGGATCTCAAAAGAATTTGGTGTTACCCTGAGCATACAGACCATTTTTAAAGAGGCAACTATTGAAGGGTTGGCCAGGGGAATAGAGGAATCGAAATGGATGACCGCAGGTGCTCAGACATCCCATGATGACAGGGAATATGAAGCCGTAGAAATCTGATAAAATTTATGCGCATGAATGTAAAAGACCTGCTGGATTCCTTACGGGAGAAGGATGTCAGCTTAGCAATAAATGAAAAAGGAAACCTGGATATAAAGTTCCCAAAAGGAGTAGTGACAGGTGATATTTTAACGCTTATTAAGAGTAGTAAACAGGAGATAGTAGATTACCTGTTGGATGCAAAAGCAGGGAATGAGAATATTCCTCCGGTACCTGTGGCGGATTCCTATCCTTTATCCTCCGGGCAGTTGAGGTTATGGTTATTAGAAGAAATCAATAATGGATTTACTGCTTACAATATTCCGAAGGTTATTGAAATAAACACAGATTTTGACCTGGATTTTGCAGAAAGAGCATTCCTGTATCTCATAGGCAGACATGAAATATTAAGAACCGTTTTCAAAACGGAACCTACCCGTGGTGTAAGGCAGTATGTACTGGCCACTGAGGACGTGGATTTCAGGATCGTTTATCATGACCTTTCAGACAGCCATCATGCAGTAACAGCGGCGCATCAAATCATTGCGGCAGACAAGGCATTGCCGATTGCATTGGATAAAGGCCCCTTGTTCAGGGTAGCGGTTTTTAAATTAGGGGAAAAACGCTACCTGCTGTATTGCAATATGCACCATATTATCAGTGATGGTTGGTCGGTCAATATCTTTTCAGGGGAATTCAATGCGATCTATGCAGCATTGGCAGCAGGTAAAGAAATTGCTATGCCCCCGCTGGATATCCAATATAAAGACTTTGCCGTATGGCAACAGCAACAGTTATTATCCGGCTCACTGGACCGGCATCGTACATATTGGTTATCTCATTTTAGTGGCGAGCTACCATTATTTGAGTTGCCTGTGGCTGGTAAGAGACCGGCGGTATTCACCCATCGTGGTGAAGTGTTACAATCATTTATCGGGAGCAGGGAAGTCAGTGCATTCAAACAGCTATGTTACCAACAGCAGGCGACTTTATTTATGGGATTGCTGGGTGTATTGCATGTACTATTATACCGGTATACCGGGCAGGGAGATCTGATCATTGGTACCCCGGTAGCTGGCAGGGATCATGCTAACCTGCAGGAGCAGATTGGTTTATATGTAAATACTTTAGGGCTTCGTATTAAAATAGATGGAGTTGATAATTTTGGCAGCATCCTTCAGCAAATCAGGCAGGTAACCCTGAACAGCTACGAACATCAGTTGTATCCATTTGACCAGTTGCTGGATGATCTTCATATTCAGCGTGACCTGAGCCGCTCCCTTTTGTTTGATATTATGTTCGTACTACATAATGAGCGGGATAATAATTATGTGACTCCTTCCACAATAGCAAATGCCATCAGTTATGGTGGCGATTGTGCAGTAAAATTTGATCTGAACTTCGACTTTACAGAAGTGGGAAACGCACTGTTTATGCGCCTTGCCTATAACAGTGATATTTATTCCCGTTCTTCCATGGAGACACTGGTGCAGCATTTTATGGGGCTGTTTTGCCTGGTGATAGAAAATATTCATCAGCCTGTTCGCAGCCTGTCTTTTCTGACAAATGCTGAAATTGATTTTTTGCACAGGGTGAATAAAAATACAGTGGCCTATCCTGTTGATAAAACACTTGTCATGCTTTTCAGGGAACAGGTGAAGCAAAGTCCTTCCTTCCCTGCCTTGTTTTATGATGAACATTATTTAACCTACCAGGAGCTGGATGCTGGTAGTGAGCGTATAGCTGCTCATTTGTTGAAAGAGGGTGTTACACCACAGCAATTAATTCCTGTGGTGATGGACAGATGCCCGGAGATGCTGATCGCTATATTAGGCATATTGAAAGCCGGTGGGGTATATGTGCCTATGGATCCTGCTAACGGGGTTGGCAGGATCAGCTTTGTCCTGGAAGAGACGAATGCTGCTATCGTTCTTACCAGTGGTAAAGACATGCTTCCACTGCAGCCAGGAAGAAAGATTTTCGATGTGACACAGTTGCTCACAGAGCCGATCGACCTGTTATTTGAAACGCCGCCTGCTAACGACCAACATTTAACCTGTGTGATATATACCTCGGGATCTACAGGAAATCCGAAGGGCGTACTACTAAAAGAGACAAGTATCCTCAACAGGTTATACTGGATGTGGAATACTTATCCTTACCGGGAAGGAGAGCGGAGCGCCTGGAAAACTTCAGGCAGCTTTGCAGATCATATCTGTGAAGTGTTTGGTCCCCTTTTAAAAGGTATTCCCAGCGTCTTATTCAGAAAAGAAGAGGTAATCGATATTTCGTTTGTTGAAAAGCTATCCGCTAAACAGATCACACGGATTGTACTGGTGCCATCATTGCTCAGACTTTTGCTTGAAACAATAAAAGACAGGAAGGAACAAACTCCCTTGCCGGATTATTGGGTATCCAGTGGAGAACCTTTACCATTAGAGCTGGTCACCTCTTTTAAAACACTACTGCCGGGTAGTACCCTGTTAAATATTTATGGTTCTACAGAAGTAACGGCAGATGTTACCTTTTTCGATACACGGGAAGACATAGCACAGTTTGGCAGGAGTGTGCCTATCGGCAAGCCTTTGTACAACTTCCAGGTGTATATACTGGATGCTGCTTTACAGCCGGTGCCACCAGGTTATCCCGGTGAAATTTGTGTAAGTGGTATTGGGCTGGCAGCTGGCTATTTTGCCCATGAACAGCTGACAAAAGAAAAATTTATTCCACATCCTTTTATCCCCGGACAGTTATTATTTCGTACAGGGGACCAGGGCCGGTTATTACCGGATGGTAATTTTATCTGTACCGGTCGTATGGATGACCAGCTGAAAATAAGGGGTATCCGTATTGAACCCGGTGAGATTGAGCAGGCATTACGCAGGATACCCGGCATCATGGATGCGGTGGTAATAGCTAATAAAGAACAGGGAACAGAATTGATATTGATTGCTTATATAAAGACCATCAGTCATCTGGATATAAATGCAATAAGAAAGCAATTGTCAGGGTCTCTCGCAGATTATATGATCCCTTCCTATTTTGTACAACTGGAAGTATTTCCGCTTACGGTGACAGGCAAGATCAACAAAAAAGCATTGCCATTGCCGGTAGCAGCAGAAAATATCGGTGACGAGGAAATTGTATTCCCTGTTACCCTGTTGGAAAAAGAGATGGCAGCAATCTGGCAGGAGGTGTTAAAGAAGAAGGTATCCATCGGCATTCATCATGATTTCTTTAGCCTGGGTGGGCATAGCCTTAACCTTATGCAGATCAGTAATGCTTATAGCAGGAAGTTGGGTGTGACTCTTTCTATGCAGGATCTGTTCCGTTTTACGACCATCGCAGACCAGGCTGCGCTCATTACAGGCATGCCCGCGTCTCCCTGGTCCAGGATTATGCCGGTGGCGACAGCAGCTCATTATCCTGTGTCAGATGGACAAAGAAGGATGTGGGTAATGGATAAAATGGGAGACTTGAAAGGTGCCTATAACCTCGGTAGTTATTTTGTGCTGGATGAAAGTATACAGCCTGCAATGCTGGAAGAAGCCATTAATAGTGTGATTGCAAGGCATGAGATACTACGGACCATATTCCGGGAAACGGATGAGGATCAGCTGTCGCAGGTTGTATTACCTGCATCAGCAGTAAAATTTATTCTTGACATCAACGATATTCCTGATGCTGAAGCAGCAGCTTCCCATTTAAGAAATGTAACCCTGTTGCCCTTTGATACCAGTACCTGGCCGTTGCTGAGAGGTGGATTAGTGAGATCAGGTAACGCCGTCACTGCATGGTTTTGTATGCATCATATTATTAGTGATGGATGGTCTGTAGAAATATTGAAGAAGGAGATCATGCATTATTATTCATTACTGGTAAGGGGGGAAAGGAGAGAAGAGCTGCCGCTAGCCATACAATATAAAGATTATACTTACTGGCTACAGGAACGACTGAACAGTGAAGCAGCAAAAAGTACCAGGCAATTCTGGCTGGACCAATTCAGGGAGGAAATTCCTGTATTAACCCTTCCCTTTTCGCATCAGCGGCCTGTTGTGAAGACTTTCAATGGGAAAGGGCTGGCGATCCAGGTACCAGCAGATGCCTGCGCTCTTTTGAGCGAAAGATGCCAGGCAGCAGGTGTAACGATCTTTGTAGGGCTTATTTCGGTTTTCAGGGTATTGCTTTACCGGTATTCCGGGCAGGCAGAGATCGTGATAGGTACACCTGTGGCAGGCAGAGATCATGCAGAGCTGGAAGACCAGGTAGGTTTTTATGTCAATACCCTCGCTTTGCAGTTGCCCTTCAAGGGCGGAGATAGTTTTCATGAGCTGCTTGCGCATGCCAAAACATATATTTCACAGGCATTCTCTCATCAGTGGTATCCTTTCGATCGTTTGGTAGATGAAATAAAAATACCGCGCGATGTGAGCCGTTCCCCATTATTTGATGTGCTATTTGTATTGCACAATGAGCAGGAAAATATAAATGGTATTACAAAGAGCGATCTGGGACAAATGCCTGTTAAATTTGATCTGCAGCTGGATGCTTTTCAAGCAGCAGATGGGAGCCTGTCCCTTAAATTAGGCTATAATACTGACCTCTTTGATGAACGAAGGATGACGGGGTTGTTACAACATTTCAGCCAGTTGCTGCGGGTATTATCTGCTACACCTGGCACCCCGGTTGACAAGGTGGATTATCTGTTGCCAGGGGAGCGGACAAACATACTATCCGGCTTTAACCAGTCAGCGGTACTTTATCCGGAAGGTCGTACCCTGGTTTCTCTTTTTTATGAACAGGCAGCACGCAGGGGAGACGAAATCGCACTTTATTTTAAAGACCGTGCATTCACCTGGAAAGAGCTGGATGAATGGTCTTCCCGCCTCGCCAATTTTTTACTGGAAGAATATGATATTAAAAAGGGAGCGCTGATTCCAGTGAACCTTCATAGGAGTGAATGGCTGGTGATATCCATATTGGCTGTTATCAAAACAGGATGTGCTTATGTGCCGGTCGGGGCAGATTATCCTCCTGAGCGGATCACATGGATAAAGGAAGATTGTGGGGCAGAAGTAATTGTGAATAGCGCATTGATTGATACGTTTAGAAAACAGGCGAACAATTGGCAGCCCACATTAGATGATTTCCAGGTTGCGGCACATGACCTTGCCTATGTCATCTATACATCCGGTTCTACCGGTATGCCCAAGGGCTGTATGCTTGAACATGGCAGTGTAGTGAACAGGATAGAGTGGATGTACAGGCATTATGGATTCAATAGCAAAGACAGGATACTTCAAAAAACGACTTTTACTTTCGATGTATCAGTATGGGAAATATTTCTGCCATTGTGCTGGGGTACCGGTATGGTATTGTGCGAAGAGGAGGATGTGTATGCACCCGGGCGAATCGTCGACCTTATCAGCCGGCATCAAATCACCTGTTTACATTTTGTACCAGGTATGTTACAGGCTTTTATGACTACTCTATTTGATGAGGCGGATAACCTGGATATACTTAGCCGGCTCAGAATGGTGGTCACCAGTGGTGAGGCGCTGAGTCCATCTACCGTGGATACCTGGTATAAGCGGTTACAGGTGCCCATTGCCAATCTTTATGGCCCTACGGAAGCAGCGGTGGACGTCACCTATTACGATACGAGACCTGGGGACGCTATCATCCCTATTGGCAGACCTGTAGCAAATACAAGCATATATATACTGGATGATCATTTGCAGCCGGTACCTGTAGGCGTGCATGGAGAGATCTTCATCGGGGGGGTACAGGTAGCCCGGGGGTATCTGAACCGTGAAGAGCTGACCGCACGTAGTTTCCTACCGGGTATATTTGAACATCGCCTGTACAGAACCGGGGATATCGGGCGGTGGCAGGATGATGGAAATATCATCTATGCAGGGAGAAGAGATAACCAGGTAAAAATAAGAGGATATAGAATAGAGGTGGGAGAAGTGGAATATGCCCTTCACCAGCAACAGGAAATCAGCGCAGCTGTTGTATTGGCCGGTGAAGATAATACTGGCGGCAAATGCTTGAAGGCCTATTATTCCGGCGATATTACGCCAGCAATCATCCGCGAAAGGTTAGTACAAAGGTTGCCGGATTTTATGGTACCACAGTATTTTATTCATGTGGCTGTATTTCCAATGACCGGCAGTGGAAAAATAGACCGCCGTGCGTTAGCTGCCTTAACGGAAAACAATCATGAAGTAATAGCAGCACACCGGTTACCTGTCTCAGATAAAGAGGCTATGCTGGTGGAATTATATGAACAATTATTTGGTAAAAAGGGGATCGGTACGAATGAAAACTTCTTTTTGGCTGGGGGGAACTCCCTAAAAGCAATCTGGCTGGTGAACCAGTTGAAGAAAAAGGGGTACCAGCTGGCGGTAACGGATGTGCTGAAATACCCTGTCATTCATAGTTTGGCGCCCAGGCTGGGAATTGTGGAAACAGCTGAAACGATATTGCCTGTAGTGTCAGACGCTGTACAATTTCCGTTGTCTTACAACCAGCAGATATACTGGAACGGAAAAGAGTTTGTGCATGCAGTGGGAACCTTTTATATTCAACAGCCGTTTACTGATGAGCAAACGATCATCCATATTTACCGGCAATTGCTATCTGACAATAGCATGTTACGAATGAAATTTGATTGTATCAATGGCCAGGTATACCAGTTTTTATTACCCCTGCCAGCAGCGCCGGCTATCACATTCATCCGGCAGGATGAAATAGACCTGGATGATCCGGCAGTGAGTACTGTCAGAGACAATATGATCAATGTTCCCTTTGCATTGGAGAAAGGAGAGGTGATCAGGTGTGCGGTACTTTATGACAGGCAGGACGCTATTATTTTCATGGCTATCCATCATATTGTAACAGATCATTTTTCCAATAAATTACTGAAGAGTGCATTCCTTGGAAATGTTACACCTTCCACTGCTACATACCTTGAATTTATTTCATTGCAACAAACCTACCTCGCATCTGCTGTTGCGAAAGAAAAGAAACTGGCATGGGAAAGACAGATGGCCTTTCTGATGCCCAAGATAGCACTTGCAGCGCCACCTGCTACCGCCGGCAGATTACATTACCAATATCGTATTGATACGCTCTCCGCATACAACAGGGAGCATGGATATTTTATGAGCAGCCTGTTGCTGGCAGCGTGTTTTATAAATGACTGGCTTGGGCATCCAGCCTCCGTGTACAGGTTGGCAAAAGTGACCATAGGTGGCATCACGACGCCAGTGCCAGGCTTTGATGCATCCCGGGTGGCAGGTGTATATGTGAATAGTGTGGCAGTGGTGGGCGAGTGCAGGGAGGAACATACGATTGCCGGGGTAATAGAACAGGTGCAACATAATTACCTGGAAGGAAGAGTCTTCGAACAGGTTCCTATGGAGTACCTGCGCGAGGCATCAGATCCTGACGACTATTATTTTGCTTCTTTCAGTCACCTGGAGATGGATGGAGCATGCCCCGAAACAAAAGACAGCATGCCCGGTTTATCGCTGGGACAGTTTAAATATAGTTATTACCTGCGCTGTATGGAATACCAGGATGGAATCATATTGGAATGGAAGATTGCCCGGATTGAAGATGTCGCATATTGCGACAGGATGAAAGCGGTATTATCAGCTATTATAGAATCACCCCAAATGAAATTGAACGAACTATCCAAAATATTAAGTGTATGATCCTGAAAAAAGAGTATGCGGGAAAATATGTCCTGTTTTCGTTTTTAAGCATATTGGCCGCTGGTGGTAATATGGGTATTGTATACCTGATCAACCGGGTAGTAGAAGGTTATTTTAATAATGCGCTGGGGATACCCCGGGAATATCTTTTCTTATTTGCAATAGCGTTGTTGCTGTTTTTTATATGCAGGACAATAGCAGCAAGGGGTATCATACGTTTTACCCAGCAGGTACTTCGGAAAACCAGGATGGAAATGCTGGAAATGGTGATCCGCTCAGGCCATAGTCAGGTGATTAAATACAAGGCGAAAATCTTCAGTGCCCTGACCCGGGATGCGGATAATGTGGTGATGGCATCGGCTAACATTGTAGATATTTTTACAAATAGCATCGTGATCTTTATTTGCTTTATTTATATGGGTTTGCTTTCCTGGAAGCTATTATGTGGTATGCTGATCGTGCTGTGTTTTACACTCGGTATTTATTTCTATAGTGAAAGGAAAGCCCGCAAGCTATTTGTCGCCGCTATGGGATATTATGATGTATTTGTAAGAAATATAAATGAGATCCTGGCTGGTTTTAAGGAGATATCAATGGAAAGAGGCAAGGGGGTAGAGATCATGGAAAAGCATGTAAGGCCGGCTATTCACCAGAACTCGGATATGAACCAGCGGGCACAGTTACGGTTTCTTACCAATCGTATTATCGGGCAATTGGCATTTTACTTTTTTATTGGCACCTTACTCCTGTTCCTGGGTATATGGCTGGGGGTCGATAAGAGTATTGTGGTTCGGTTTATATTTCTTATTCTATACATCTGGAGCCCGATTGAAACGGTTGTATTGTTAATACCCAACCTTTCTCAGGCAAGGATTTCCATGCAGCGCATCAATGACCTGGAAGCCAACATCCGTACATTCGAAACGGAAGCGCCCCGGCAGAATATATACCTGGGTTTTTCAGAGATTGTGATGAGCAACATAGTTTATCATTATGGGCAGGACGAAAATAATGCGGATGAAACGCCATTTGGAATAGGTCCTATCAACTTCCGTTTATTGCCGGGTGAAATCATATTTATTTCCGGTGGTAATGGAAGCGGGAAAACAACTTTTATGAATATTCTCATCGGATTGTGTATTCCATCCGGAGGTGAAATTTACGCTGATGAACAACTCATTCGCCCTACATCCCTACAGGATTATCATTCCCTGTTTGCAATTGTATTTAATGATTTTCATCTATTTGAAGAATTATATGGGGTCGCTGAAAAAGATCCGGTAATGGTGAAGCAGTTGCTACAGCTCATGGACCTGGAACATAAGGTTTCTTTTAACGAAGGAAAATTCTCCACCATTCATTTATCTGCCGGACAGAGAAAGCGGTTAGCGTTGATATGTGCGGTATTGGAAAGGAAACCCGTATTGGTGCTGGACGAGTTTGCAGCGGACCAGGACCCTCATTTTAAACGAAAATTCTATACAGAAGTATTACCATTCCTGAAAGAGAACGCCATTACGGTAATCGCCATTACCCACGATGATCAGTACTATTATTGTGCGGATAAGCTGTATAAGATGGAAGAAGGTCAATTGTCTATTATAAACCCAACACATAATTTTCAAACTACTGCAATAGGATTATGATGAAGCCTCAATTATTTTTATTACACTTTGCAGGTGGAAGCAGGTATTCCTTTGATTTTCTCAGAGAAGAGCTGACTGGATTTGAGTTAACCCCGGTAGAACTTCCAGGAAGAGGTAAAAGGGTGAATGATTTACTGATCAGGGATCTGGATGCTGCTGCGGAAGATATTTTTAAGCAGATCATGCATAGCCTGCATAATTACCGGTTTTACATTTATGGTCATAGTATGGGTGCTTACCTGGCACTAAAGGTCACTTCCATGCTGGAGCAGAAGGGGCATCGCCCGCAATTGGTGATAGTATCCGGGAATGCGGGGCCCGGCGTACACTTTGGTAAGATGCGACATTTACTGGATGATGAAGGTTTCAGGGAAGAGTTAAAGATATTAGGTGGGATTCCGGAAGAGGTGCTGGAAAATGAGGAGCTATATGCGTATTACGAGCCAATTCTGCGGGCTGATTTTGAAGTGGTGGAAGGATGCAGTGCGGAAAAGTTCCCGAAAGTAAGTGCACCATTACTGGCGATGATGGGGGAGGAGGAAGAAGGCGTGGAGCAGCTGGATAACTGGCATCAGTTTACCACAGGATCTTTTGAAACAGCTACATTTCCCGGAGGGCATTTCTTTATCTTTTCGAATGCAGCTGCGCTGGGGGAAATGATTATTAAACATATAACCTCATAAAAATAAAATATGAATATCATTGGTATCTCTGCATTTTTCCATGATGCTGCCTGTTGTTTGATAAAAGACGGGGTATTGACAGCAGCTGCAGAAGAAGAACGTTTTTCCCGTATTAAGGCAGATCCTGCTCTGCCCAGGCAAGCGTTTAAATATTGCCTGGAACAGGGGGGAATCACGCTGGCAGATGTGGATTGTATAGCTTATTATGAAGACCCGCAAAAGAAATTAGCGAGACAGTTATGGAGTGGCATATTGAAGAATGACGAAGGATGGTTACAGCGTATTAATCCTAATATGGTGGATGAACAGATCAGGTCAAAGCTGGGCTTTAACGGTCCTGTAAAATACTATGATCATCACTTGTCTCATGGTGCCAGTAGTTTTTACTTTTCCGGTTTTGAGCAGGCAGCCGTATTAACGGTGGATGGAGTGGGAGAATGGGCGACTACCACCTATGCAACCGGATCAGGGAATAAGCTGGATATTTTTGAGCAGGTAGAGTTCCCCGATTCAATAGGGTTATTATACAGCACTATTACCAGTTTCCTTGGCTTTGGGGTGAATGATGGAGAATACAAGGTGATGGGGCTGGCGCCATATGGAAAGCCATCATATGTCAATGAAATCCGCAAGCTGATACAGGAAACTGAGAATGGGCAATTTCGTTTGGATATGCAATACTTTGATTTCATATCAGGTAACAGGATGTATTCAGATGCGCTGAGCGGACTATTTGGCATGCCTCCAAGGGGAGAAGACCGGGAGATGGAACAGGTGCATATGGATATAGCCCGTAGTATGCAGCAGGTGCTGGAAGAGGTACTGGTAGCGAAAGCCAGTTACCTGTATGAAAAGACGGGGATGGAAAACCTTTGTATGGCAGGTGGCGTGGCATTGAATTGTGTGGCGAATGGAAAAGTACTGCGGAATACGCCTTTTAAAAACCTGTTTGTACAGCCAGCTGCGAATGATGCAGGAGGAGCCATAGGCGCTGCTGCGCTGGCACATGTGGAGTTGATAGGAAGCCGGCCCCAAAAGGAAAGGCAGCAGCATGTTTACCTGGGTCCAGCCTATTCATCCGGGGAAGTGCAGCAATTGCTGGAAGCGACTTCTATCCGTTATACGGCTTTTCCCCGCACAGGTGCATTACTGGAAGCAACAGCTGCCAGGCTAAATGAGGGGAAAGTAATAGGATGGTTCCAGGGACGGATGGAATTTGGCCCCCGGTCACTGGGCGCGAGATCCATCCTGGCTGACCCCAGGAGCCCGGTCATGCGGGATCGTATTAATGCCATGGTAAAAAAGCGCGAAGGATTTCGCCCCTTTGCCCCAGCAGTACTTGACAAACGTGCTGGTGAACATTTTGACCTGGATCATGCTTCGCCATTTATGCTTGAAACCTGCCAGGTCATCTCTGCACTGGACCTTCCTGCCATTACCCATGTAGATGGATCAGCGCGGGTACAGACCGTACACCGGGATACCAATGAGCGGTTTTATGAATTATTGCGGGCATTCGACAGGTTGACGGGGTGTCCGATCCTGTTGAATACATCCTTCAATATAAAAGGAGAACCGATTGTTTGTACACCCGAAGATGCCCTGAGATGTTTTATTACCACGGATATAGATTGTTTAATACTGGGTGATTACATCATAGACAGGGAAGAAAATAATTTCGACCTGTTGAAGCTACTCTTATTACACGATGTGGTAAGACAAAGTGGTATCACCCATGAAGTATATACATTTGTTTGATCTCCTATAATTATTTGTATGTCATACAGACCTTCAGAAACATTGAAACCCCTGGCTAATACACTGGCTGAGCTTTTAAGCAGCCATAATAAGGATAATACAGCTATTGCAAATGCGCTGGAACAGTTTACCCTGGATGAAGTGATAAAGCCGTGTGTGGAGGCCCCCGAAATAGCGCTTTCTCCCGGAGGGCAGATAGGCATCTGGAAACAGGTGGAGCAGGATGGAAAGACCCTTTACAGGAGGGATGTAAAAAAACAGCTGGAATGGGGCCTGTGGGCAAATGTACATGAGATACCTCCGAAAAGTAGTAAAATGCGGGTACTGTTATTTGGAGAATCAGCAGCGAGGACGGTGTTTTATGATCCGGGATATAATCTTTCCATGGAAATAGCTCATATCCTTGGGGCAGATGTGGAAATAATCGACCTGGCAAGAACCAGTATGTTGTTACGTGACCTGGTGCCACTGATGCAATCATCGGTAGCGTTGGAACCAGATGCCGTCATCATATTTGCAGGGAATAACTGGGTATTCCAGCTGCATGAGCAGGAATATGATTACCAGCAGTTGCTCGATATTTGTGATGCGGAAGGTTTGCCTGGTATGAAGTCATTTATGGAAGAAGAGATGAAGAAGATAGTAATGTCAACCCTCGGCGAAATAGAGCACACATTTACAGACCGGCAGATACCGGTACTTTTTATCATCCCTGAGTTCAATTTGCTGGACTGGAAAAGTAATGAGCTGGAGCAGATATTGCCTGTCCTGCCTGGCACAAGGGGGCAGGAGTGGCTGGATGCCCGGTCAGCCGCAAAAAGCATTCACCCGGAAGAAGACCTTGAAGGATTTGGAGCGGCAGCAAACAAAATGACAGAGGCAGATCCATCCAATCCATATGGATTTGAGCTGCTGGCAGAATATTACATGCGTACAGGTAACCTGGAAGGTGCAAGGAGATGTCTTGAAATAGCCAGAGATGCTATTTTATTTAACCGTAGCAGTAAGAGTATGCCACGGAGACTGAAAGTGATCAGGGAAACGATTCTTGATGCGGCGGAAGACCATGGGATCCGTACCCTGGATATGGAAAATATATTTAAAACAAGGTATGCGGGTCAGTTACCCGGTCGGCAGTTATTTCTGGACAATTGTCACCTGACGATTGAAGGAGTCAGGTTAATAGCCAGGTATGCATCAGCATCGATATCGGAAATTCTGACAGGTGAAAAATGTGAAGTGGAAACACTGGTTGCATCTCCATTAGTGCCCGGCAATGAGATCCTGGCGCATGCACATTTCGGGGCTGCTATTTATAATACGCACTATGGGCAATCCAGGGAGATTATTGAATATCATTGTAACCAGGCATATATGCTGTTTCCCGGCATCAGCAATATCATGAGGAAATATATTGACTTTGCAACAAGGATGGCCAGTACGTTGTTGTGCAAATCATTTGAAGAACTGATCACAGGAGAGGATCTGAAGCAATATATGGGAGGGTATACATTGCGTCATCCCAGGAATACGAAGTTGATGGATATTACTTTGATTGATGCTATTGCCAGTATCCTGAAGAAAGATGGGATAGATATTGACCAGGAGGTGAACCTGCTTCGAATGAAGGAGCATGCGGTACAGGACCGGCCGGTAGATCTATTAGCATCTTATTATTGCCAACGCTCTTATCATAATTTCTTTGTAAAGAATAAGCCATTCTTTTTTGAGTCCCGTCAAAAGGAATCTACCTTTTACTTTGTAAGCAATGGAGAAGATGATCTCATCTTCGATTTTGTTTACAGGGCAATGACTGATGAGGTGAAGATAACGCTCAACGACCAACCAACGCCTGTAGCCAGTGTAGCTGCTACGGGCCAGTGGACGCCTGTGCGGTTTGTGGTGAGGAAGGAGTTGTTGCAGGCAGGATTGAATGAATTAAAGATCACGTGGCCATATGTTTCACAGCCGCTGACAGTGAATGGGGCATTGACGGCAGAGTCATTCCTGACGGCATTATTTCCTGTGATCGGGGAGGTGAGCCGGTTGACGGTGATGAGTGGGGAATAGGTATTTATTACATAAATTTATATAATGGCGGCTATTTTAGTCGCCATTATTATTTGGTGAAAATTACCACGAAATAATTGCTTATATTAATAGCATAACCCCATATTTTTATGGCACATGAAAATAGAAATACCGATGGTGGGCGGACTTCTTCTATGGCGGTAGCAAATAGCCACCGTTCCTCAGGAATATCTCAGCCTGCAGCCGATTCATTTCAAAAAACAGCATTAGATAAAGAAAATGAAATGGAGCCATTCTCCATACCTGATGTAAATGGAAAGGCTCCGTTTCAATTGAAACCCGTTATAAAGCCGGGCGGCGCTGAAGATAGGATGCAGGCGCCTATGTACTTCCCTGTACTGCAACGAAAACCCATGTCTAAAACGACCATTTTTGAGGATCAGGTAAAATGGATCGTCGTTCAGGGCATAGCCAGGATATATTCAGGTAAAGGAAATGTGGGTAGTGAGGCAGGTAAAAAATTAGCTGAAAAGCTTAAAGATTGTGGTCTGATCGATATCGATAAATTGAAAGATGCATATAAACTTGTTGGAGAGGTGCAGATACAGTTATTGCGAGACGAAAAAGACGGCTTGCTGGCAGAGATTACGCAGGATGCGCTTAATGAAAATAACCTGATACTGGAGGCGGCTACAGCAGCGGAGGTGTCAAAGGCTAAATGGGAGTTGTACAAAACATCTATTGATAAATTGGACCACAAGGCCACTGGCCTGAAAGGGGAAGCGCAACATGATAGCAAGAAAAAGGTTCAGACGGCCATCGAATGGGAGCCAATAGCGCACGGGCAAGGGAAAGGCGTTACCGCCACAGTACTCGCATCCGATCATCCGCTTGGATCTGTATCCGACAATAAAGCGATCAATAAAAGTGTTAAAACCCTAAGTTCGGCAGCTGGCAACCAGGACTACATTGCGGGCCATTTATTGAACCATAAACTTGGAGGACCTGGTAATGATGCCAGGAACCTGACCGCTATTCCAGGTGATGTAAACAGTGAGATGGCGAATAAGGTGGAAGATAACGTGGTGGAGTGGGTCAACAAGGAACATCAGATCGTATATTATAAAACGGAAGTGGATTATGACAATGATGCAGGCAAGGATTACGCATCTATGCTCAAAATTACATTCGGCAGTTATAAAGAGTCGACTGATTTTTCGAATCCTGACCCTGACAATGACCTGGAGAATAAGCACACTTTTGAATTACCTATTAATAAACCATCCGAATATTTAGCATCTAATTTCGGGTATATCCGGGATGATAATGTCGTATCTCCTGGCTATAAAGATTCAAGTGGTAAAGCATATCCCTGGGGTGGCGTAAATAAGGTAAACACGTCAGCCAAGCTTAAATTTGATAAGGAAAAAGATGTTGTGCTGAATACAGAAGCACATATAAAAATTGAATTCATTGCTGCGGCTATTTATTCTTTGCCTATCAGCAAACTGCAAAAGCAGGTTGAAGAGATTACAAAGGAAAAAACAGAAGCTGGTAAGCAACTGGAATTATTGACAGGTAAGAATAAAGAGCTTGTAGAAGAACAACGAAAACTGAGTGTGCTTAAATTCCAGCTGGATTCTCTCCAGTCTCAATATGACATCGAAGTAGAAGAACTGGAAAGAGCAGAAGCCTATTCTGAATCGCTGGAGAAGGAAAAAATTGAAATGCATGAAAGGATTGTTAAGTTGGAGGAGACAATTGATAGTCAGAATGATTTGGCAGGTAAACTGACGGAACAGCTGGAGGAATACAAATACAAAGCCAGGCAACGGGCAGAAAACCTGGGGTTTGAACTTGGCTTTTTTGATGGATTGAATGGACAGGAGGCCAAGTCGGAGGAGTGGATTATTAATAGAAGAGTATCTCTGGGCAGTGCCGCACCATTTAAAAACGGGTATAGCAGGGGGCTTGAAACAGGGAAGTTAGCGAGAGAAGGAGATGAGGAAAATAAACGGCTTAAAGAGAGAATCAAATCCCTGGAAGAAAAAAATAAGGTGATGGCCGAGGAATTGGAGCGATTAAGGCCGAAGGAGCAAGCCCCTGAAGGTGAATCAAAGGCCCTGCATGTGCTGTCTGACAACATTGAATCTACCAATGATATTCCATCGCTTGTAGATGAAGAGCAGGAGAAGGAGCGGGATGTAGATGAAGAGGAAATAGTATCATCATCGGAAAAGACAGCGAACCTGGACTGGAATCCTGGCCAGATAGCGGATAGTGACAATAAGGTGGCAGATGAAAAGGAGCAGCTGATTAAGGAACTATTTTTGCCTGCCAGGGATTGGATTGTGAGCCGTAAGGACCAGGATTTTAATAAATTATTACAGGAGCAGGATTTGATAAAATATGTAGGCCTGGCGATAATGATCCATCTGGAAATAATCAGTCCCAGTGAGGCTTATAAGGCTTATCCCAATGTCAAAAAATACAATGATGTGTTTACCAAAACGAAGGAATGCGAAAAATACTATAATCAATTCAAAAAAGAATTCAGGGTAAAATGAAAATAGAAAAACATGGTTCATGTTGTGGTCATTTATAAAATGAGAACGCAAGTAATGACCTCATCCTGAATCGGGCACATGGTGCGTACGCGCATACAGTTGCATTTTATCCAATATCCCGGTTTGCATGCTGGTTCTAATCCTCTTAATCTGCTCTTCTACTAAATACGCTTTATCAAAAAGCGCAACATTGGATGTTTCCGGACTATATATTACCATTTACTTTTTCTTCTTATTATTCTGTTCTTAATGCTTTTATTGGGTTCATCAACGCCGCACGGAAAGACAGCACACTCACTGTAAGCAATGCCGTCACTATCGCCAATACCCCGGCCAGTGCCGGCATCCACCATTGTATAGCTACCTGGTATGCATAACCCGCCAGCCATTGCTGCATCGTCCACCATACTAAAGGTGTGGCAATTACAATAGCAATCATCACCAGTTTGACAAAGTCCGAAGACAATAATGTCACAATACTCATGGATGAAGCCCCTAATGCTTTGCGTACGCCAATTTCTTTTACTCTTTGCTCTGTAGCATAAGTGGCCAGTCCAAATAATCCAAGGCAGGCAATGAATATTGTCAGGATGGCAAAAGCTGCAAATAACTCGCCGAAGCGGGCATCCTGCTGGTATTGTTCGTTAAATGATTCGTCCAGGAATGAATATAAAAATGGATGGTCCGGTACCGTTGTATTCCATGTTTGTTCCAGTTCATGAATGGTCTTTGTCATGTTATCGGTTTTCACCCGGAGTGAGATTTTGTTGAATGTATAAAATGACGCAATTCTGATCACCAGTGGTTCTACCTGTTTGTGGAGGGAGATGTAATTGAAGTCTTTTACGACACCTACCACCGTGCCTGTACGTCCCCAATGTTCAAAGCGTTTCCCGATTATTTTAGCCGGATCAGCATATCCGAATTGTTTGGCAGCTGCTTCATTTATGATGAGTGATTGTACCGTATCCGCCGGAAACGCTCTGGAATAGGCCCTGCCTGCAGCCATCTTTATTTCATAAGTTGGAATGAAGTCGAAATCAACTTCATATAAGGCAGGTGTTTCCATTTTCATGTCACCGGTAGTGGATTCAATAAAGGTGGTGCCATTCGGGAAGAAATCGCCGGGTACTGCTCTGGAAGCAGATACACTGGTGACGGCACTGTTGCTGGCCAGAATGGCTTTGATGGTTTCAATAGACATATTCACACTATAGTCTCCACCATAATCAATCACCAGCATCTGGTCCTGCCTGTAGCCAAGGGAATGTTGCCTGAGATGTTTCAATTGGGAATACACGATCATGGTACCTGCTATCAATCCTACGGAGAGACTGAACTGCACAATTACGAGGGTCTTTCTCAGTACAATACCTTTACCTGATGAGCGGAATTGCCCTTTCAGTACTTCTACCGGTCTGAAACTGGAAAGTACCCATGCAGGGTAACTGCCAGCCAGTAATCCCAGTACGAAAGGTAACACGATGAGGGCAGGTAGTATCCGCCACGATAACAGCGCCGCGTAAGTAATGGGTTTACCCGCTATTTCACGCATGAATGGCAGCAACAGCAGCGCAAGTATGATTGCTATGATCACCGCCATCAGGGATATCAATGTGGCTTCTGTGAGGAATTGGTATATCAATCCATTCTGGTGGGCGCCTACTGCTTTTCTGACACCTACTTCCCTGGCCCGTTCCATGGAACGGGCAGTGGAGAGATTGACAAAGTTAATGCAGGCAATCAGCAGGATGAATATGCCCACAATGGAAAAGATGTAAATATTGGACATGCTGCCGGTGGCACCAGGTTGCCGTTTGGCACTGGAATGCAGGTAGGCCGACTGCAAAGGTTCAAATGCAATGGTGTAATTATCTAAATCATTTTTTGCAAAATACTTATTGACAAAAGAAGGAATGCGCGCTTCCAGATTGTGGATGTTGGTCTGTGGTGGAATGAGGAAGTAAGTATAGAAATCAATGTATCCCCATTGGTTAAATATCTCCGGCCGCCATTTCATAAAGGTGCTCATGGAGATCAGCGCATTAAAACTTAGATGTGTATTCGGCGGCAAATCTTCCATGACACCGGTCACCAGTAATGTTTCCTTATGATCTGCCAATAATGATTGGCCTACGGCGTCCCGGTCACCAAAGTATTTTCTGGCTACACTTTGGGTGAGCACGATACTGTAGGGTGCTACTAATGCTGTTTTGGGATTACCCGACAGCATTTTCCAGCTGAATATGTCGAAGGTGGTGGAATCTGCCATTACAATTCCCTTTTCCTGAAACCGCACCCCGTTGTGTTCCAGTAATAAGGTATTAGGACTGGTGAAGCGTGTCACCTTTTTTATTTCCGGGAAGTATTCCTGCAGGGCAGGGGCGACGGGGGCGTTTCCCCATACCTGGTATTCGGCTGGCGCAGGTGCTTTCGTGATGTCATGATCTTTCACATTCCGGTATGCATGCAGTACCCTGTAAATTTCGTTGTAATGAACGTTATACTTGTCGTACGATAATTCATCTGATACGTACAGGGCAATCATGATGCAGCAGGTGATACCTACGGCAAGGCCAATGATGTTGATAGCAGAATAGGCTTTCTTTCTCTGTAGACTTCTCCAGGCGATCTTAAGGTGATTTTTTAGCATAATCGGGATGGGCCATTGATGGCGGGGTGGGAGGTGCAAAAAAGCTGCCATTTAAAGGGATGTAGTGCCATGGCTGGTATGGTGGTTTCAATATGTTCAAATACGTACGTTATGCTGACCGATAATGGACAGTCGGTTTTGCATTGTAAAGAGAAAGAAATTTTGAAAAAATAAAAAAATCATTACTTTTGCATCCCTGTGATTTTCACAGGATACCGGTTTTCGGGACGTAGCGCAGCCCGGTAGCGCGCTTGCATGGGGTGCAAGAGGTCGCTAGTTCGAATCTAGTCGTCCCGACTATTAAAAGCAAAACCCGTTCTTAGAGCGGGTTTTGCTTTTAATTTATAATATACATTGTTTGTAAATTACTCATAATCAACTCTAACAAGTTCGATCCCTTTAACCAAATAGCGTAGGAAAATAATTGAATCAACAGTAATAGTAACTTCCCATTTTAATTATACCCTGTATTGGTCCATTATATAAATCACATGCCCTACAATGTTTCCATTTTATGCCCCGGTCATTTAGAAGAAACTCTTAGGAGTGGTCCCGACGAATTCAGATTGTTCAAGAATTGACACTTATTGACCGTTACAGAACAATTGAAATTAATGAAACAAATGAGGCAGATTAGTTTGTTCAAATCCTCAATATTTATACAGCACTATTGGAAAAAGCTGGCATTTTTAAATATGAAAGTCAGACTTGTTCGGTCTGGTGCTTGCGGAAAGAGATATTTTAATCAATTAAAATACTATTTTACTTAATTTACATTAATTAATGTAATATAATATATATCAATTGATATTAAGAGCTTGTTTCTTTTTGTTTTTTCTGGTTTTAATTTTTTGTCCGGTTGTTCATTCTCAATCTAAATTGGAGCTTGTAGAACAGCTCCTGAGGAAATCTGATGCAAGTAATATGGAGTCGGTTTTTAACGGAGTTAAGGCAATTATTGATCAGACACCTTATACGGATGCTATTTATTATGAGGATTCGTTGCTACATATAGCGGCTGAGCTACCGCATTATCCCCAGGCTTTTGGTTGGATGTATGAGCTAACAAAAATCACATATAATCGTTCGGGACATGAAGATAATCTTTTCCTTTACCTGTTGTCAATAGCTACTGATCCCGCATTTGACAAACCGGAAATAAAGGAGAAGATCCTTTACGAAATAGGGGCTTCGTATTATCAACTTGGTGATTTTGAAAAAGCTCAGGTCACAATGGAAAAGCACCTTGAAGCATATAATGGCCCTGTTAACAGAGATTTGATTAATTGTTTGACTATGTTGGGTCTTATTGCTCAGCGGCGGCAAAAATATGATGATGCTTCCCTTTTTCTTCACCAGGCGCTTGCCGCTGCTATCAGCTCAAAAGACAGTGCCTGGATCGGCCTATCCAACGGTAATATCGGTTCACTTTATCTGGAAATGGGAAAAATAGCAGAAGCCATACCTCTCCTCTACTTTGATATGCATCTATGTCTGAAAGATTCCCTTTTTGAAGGTGCAGCCAACGATTACTTTGATCTCTCTGGCGTAGCCTTGCAACAGAAGCGTTTTGTCCGCGCCAAAATATTGCTTGATAGTGGTCTGTATTTGTTGCGCCTGGATAATCGGCCTTTTAGAAAATCCTGGATCAGAATCTACAAGAATCTATCAAATTACTTTAATGCTGTTGGTAAACCAGATAGCGCCTATCACTACCTCTTACTTGCCCAGGATATAGATGACAGTCTGCAGAATAATAAAAGTGAATCCTTACTTAAAATGAGGGTCAATGAATTTTCGCAGGAGAAAGAGGAGCAGGATGCCTTACTTATCAAAGCAAGTATTGCAAGTAGTCAGCAAAACTTCCGGTTTGCTATTACGGCAATTGTAGGTATGATAGTGGTAACCCTGTTTGCATTTATTTATATCTCTCAGAAAAAGCGAATCAACAGTATGCTATCTGAAAAAGCCCGCCTTGTAGAGGTAGAAAAAATAGCCGAAGAAAAATTGCGAAAAAAAGAAGAAGAGGCCAACAGGGCCAAAGATAAACTTTTCTCTCTTATCGCTCATGATCTTAGGGGGCCAATCAGTAGTTTGGGAATGATCCTGGCTGTTTTGGAAGAAGGGTATATGGATATTGACGAATTCAAAAGCTTTATTCCCAAATTGAAAGACCGGGTAGATAATCTTTATCAGGTAACTGATAATTTGCTGATGTGGGCTCATTCTCAACTTGATGGAAATGTTACTAAAAAGGAAGTTGTCATTTTAGATAAGGTGGTTAATAATATTTTTAATCTGCTAGCCAGCGATGCTCTGAAAAAAGAAATTGTGTTAGAAAAGCAGATGCAGGATGATCCAAAAATTATAGCTGATGCTAATCAGTTGGAAATAGTGATCCGAAACCTGGTGAGTAATGCGCTTAAATTCTGTCCTTCGGGTTCCATAGTATTCGTAAAATGTTTCAAAGAGAATGATCAGGTGTTTATCAATGTTTGTGATAATGGTCCGGGGCTGCCTGATGACGTAATTAAAAATATGGAAATGGGCGCTTTCTCGCAGCCTTCAATAGGTACAGGAGGGGAAAAGGGAACTGGGCTGGGACTGGTGATGTGTAAAGACTTTATTGAAGCAAACGGTGGACAATTGACAGCTTATCCTAATAGTCCTCACGGGACAGTTTTTTCTATCAGTTTTTATTGAATAGCATTTATTTAATACCCGCTCTTGTATTAGAGTATGTTTAAAAACTGATTCTCGTTATTTTAGAAGTATACTAATGAATGCTACCTGGATGAAAGCAACAGACGATTCAGGCAGGCTTTCATGATCTTTCGAGTCACCATTTTCAACGAAAAAAACTTCCTGCCACCGTTTTGTCCAATGCGAGCACATATAGATCAACAAGATCGTCGAAATGCACACATTCGACCATATATTCTCACATTTCCCGATGTAACTGGCGGTACCGATTTTTATGGCTTCCCTGATCAACCACGGCACCTGTATGCTATCCCTTTTTATACCATTGCACCAGCCGTATATAGTCGTATTGCACAACACAACCGAACGTATTCCACTATTTGCCGAGTCACGTACAAGCTGATCGATTACAGCACGGTTGACGCCGTGGCCCCCGTCTCCGTCTTCATCCGCCAACGGTTCCGGGGTTTGCTCACCACTGAGATGTTATGCGTATGCCCGGATCGTGGTGAACAAGACTAAGTGTGAGCTGGGATGAAACAGCAAATCAATCCCTCTGATTGGAATGAGGCGAAGGGATGTGCTAAGAGTAAATCGGATGAGTTAAGGCGGTTTAACAGCTATTTGGAAGAGGTAAGGGCTAAGTTAGTCCGGCATTACCAGCAATTAAGATTGGGAGATGAGGGAATAAATGCGGATATGGTGAAGCAGGCATTTTTAAATTACGATAAGCCTGTAGAACAGCATTCTTTGATGTGGCTCATAGGCCATCACAATGAAATTATGAAAACAGTCCTGGTTCCCGGGACTATGAAAAACTATCGCACTACTGAGAGCTATTTACAGCTGTTTATTAAAAAACATTATGGTACAAATGATGTGTTGCTTAGGAAGCTTGCTTTTGAGTTTATTACTGGTTTTGAGCATTATGTTAGGACCCAGCCATTGAAGGAGCATGATCAATGCACAAATAATGGGACTATGAAGCATATGGAGCGCCTGAAGAAAATAATGAAATAGGCGAAGGATAATGAATGGGTAGATAAAAACCCGTTTGAATTATACAAGCTGAAATTTAAGCATAAAGAGCGCGATTTTCTCAGCTTGGAAGAGCTGAAGGCTATAGAGAATAAAGAATTTGAAAATGAGATGCTAAAGCAGGTAAAAGAGCTGTTTCTTTTCAGTTGTTACACAGGATTGGCATTTGCGGATTTATTGAGTTTAAAGCCGGAGAATATATTTACTGCTAATGATGGAATGAAATGGATTAAGACATCCAGAGCAAAAACAGGTACACCTGTATACGTACCATTACTCAAACAGGCAATATCGATATTGAATATATACAATCAAGACGCGGAGTATATTTTCCCAAGCACCACCAATCAAAATATCAATAGAGGTCTTAAAATAATCAGTGAAATCTGTGAGATAAAAAAGCACCTGACGTTTCACCTTGCGAGGCATACGTTTGCAACTACTATAACGCTAATGAATGGGGTGCCTATAGAGTCAATCAGTAAGATGTTAGGTCATACGAAGCTGAGTACGACCATGATTTATGCGAAGGTAACGCAGAGTAAAGTAGCAATGGATATGGCGATGGTACAGCAGAAAATGAACGAGAATGAATAGAATCTGAGTTATATTACGACCTACATTTGTATAGTCATGAAAAAAGACAAGTAAAGTATCCTTATATATTAAATGAAACGACTGCCAGATTTGACTTTGAGAGTACGGGGCCAAATGGTACAATAAAAAAACGGTCGTTTATACAAAATTGAAAAGTTGCAGCCGTTTGAATCTGACAAGAACTATGGAGCATTTTGGGTTACCAGAAAAAAAGTTTAATTTTGATTAAAAGGAAGAAATTATGTCTACAAAAATTTCACAATTTCTTGAAAAAAGGGGAAAGTTAATAGTTGGTAAATCGAGCATTCCGGATGATGCAGTGCGCAATAGCCCTTTTATAATAAAAAAGATAGAGCAGGCTAAGCGCAGATTGAAGGAACATCCATTTCCAATTGAACTGTTAAAAGCAAAATAATATTTTCTAAATGCCTCACATTAGTGAGGCATTTAGAAAATATTATTTTGCAAAATACGCGAGCTGAACAAAATTAGTGTTGCTCTTAAAAGTACTTTCTCCATTAATCAACATATTAATTATTCCTGGAGAAGTGAAACTGACTTTGATATTGTACTAAATTTATATCACGATGAAGGAGAAAAAGCCGAATGTAATATTAAAGATATTCAACAAAAATGGCGGTGAAAGTGAGTTCGTTAAAATAATTACAGAGGACAATGAAGACAATTATTCAGCTCAACTTAAAGGCCTTTCTGAAGATGAAAAGGGGTTAATTATTTTCAAAGAAGACGATGACAACTGGGTCTTAATTACAAAAAGACGCATAAGGTCCGCCTCAAAAGGAGTAGGATATGAGATTTTCCTCGAGGATTTGGAAGAGGTGGAGCATTGCCGTGAAAGTCTTGAAGCTTATCGGCATAAATTTATTTTAACTAATAAGGATAATAACAAGCATATACTATATTTTGATGAAATAAATGCCTTTATGACTATGACGCAGGTTATCTTCTTCCTTGCACGGTGATAATCCTCCGCAGTTGCTTAAGGCGCAGGTGTCATAATATTTGGTCTAGGAGATCATAGCCAATAAAATCATAACTGTCTATTGGGGTTAACAAACAATCGGTTTCTGGCTCAATAACAACAGTCAGGAGATTAAATCTTTTAATATCTTTTTTTTCAGCACATGGTCTAATGTTCTATAGAACCCCGTTTCATGGTATCCATCAATGACTATTTCTTTCCAGTCTTCTTCACTTGTTCGATCAGTCTCAACTAAAACTTCATTAATGCTGGTGTCAATCGAAACGAGTTCAGTTAATTGTGTGAGCTTGCTCCATTCGATATAGTTGTTCCATGCAAGAATGTCGGCACCATTTTCATTATTGAATTTTGCTCGGGCGGTATAAAAGAATATCATCAGTTAAATTGGCTAATGTTTTCGCAAAGTAAATGCTATTCTGCGCTTCCTAACTGACTTGTCATTAAACGCTCTTCGCCTTTTGCAAGCGCATCTAATTTGATTATACATTATTTGTTATAAGTTATTCTATCATTTTCCTTGGGTATTAAAGCAACCTCATATTTGAAGTTCCATTCCTTGATACTTTCCAAGATAGGTAAAAAGGCTAACCCCTTTTCAGACAACCGGTAATCCACCCTTGGCGGCAGTTCCTTATAGGCTATTCTAATTAGCAGCCCATCTTCTTCCAGCTCCTTAAGTTGTTCGGTCAGTACTTTTCTTGAAATATGCGGAATAATGGAATCCATCTGACCAAAACGCACGGTACGGGTACCGATCACATTGATGATGATCGGTTTCCATTTATTCCCGATTGTACCAATTGCCCTTGTAAAGGAGCAGTTTGAAGCGCAAAATCTCTCGTCTCTCATGATTTAAATTTTGTAGTTACCTGACAGTAACCAGATTCAATTCTAATAGTTACAAATATAAACTATCAATGGTAGCTTTGTGAAACAATTAAAGAATAAATAAAATGAGCAGATTAAAAAATAAGGTAGCAGTGATTACAGGCGGTAATAGCGGCATTGGTTTGGGCATTGCGTTGGAATTTAAGAAGGAAGGTGCAATGGGAGTTATTGTCGGCAGAAATCAAGAAACGTTGGACAACGCAGCGGCAAAACTGGGAAGTGGTTTTATCGCTATTAACGCCGATGTGACCAAACTGGCTGACCTAGAGAAAGTGTTTACAACAACCGCTGAAAAATTCGGCAAGATAGATGTCGTCGTTGCCAATGCGGGTGCCGGAGCAGTAGGAACTGTAGCGACTTTTGATGAAGAAGCGTTCGACCAGGCTATTGATATAAACCTGAAAAGTGTCTACTTCACAATCCAAAAAGCACTGCCCTACATGAATGATGGTGGTTCGATCATTTTAATCGGATCTAATGCGGCCCATCGGGCCTATGCGAATTTTACACTGTATGGCGCCGCAAAAGCGGCAGTGATATATTTGGCCAAAGGTTTCTCCAGCGACCTTTTGGATAGGAAGATTCGAGCAAATATAATCACACCGGGCACCACGGATACCCCGGCATTTGACAAGTTTGTTCCCGCAGACCAAATGGAAGCGGTAAAAAAACACTTTGCCGATCAAATGCCAATCGGCAGGATTGGACAACCATCTGATATCGGTAAAACAGCCGTTTTTTTAGCCTCTGATGATTCTTCGTTTATGCTAGGTGCCGAACTCTTGGTGGATGGCGGCATGACCTATTTATCTAAATAATTTAAAATTCTCAATGAATAATCCAGAAAACAATGTAGCAAAAAGCTACGCCATTATCGGCTTTGGCAAGATCGGCCAGGCCCTGGCCAAAGCATTTGTTCGTAAAGGCATCAAAGTGTCTGTTGCTACCACACGTACTCCGGAACGTTTTGCTGCCGAAGCCGCCGCGATCGGAAAAGAGATCATTCCCGTAACACTTGGAGATGCCGTTAAGGCGGACGTTATCTTTTTGGCGGTGCGTTTCGAGTCGCACCCGGACGTTGCAAGGGCCATGCACGACTGGGATGGAAAGATGATCATCGATGTGACTAATGCCTACGGTGTGCCGCCCCACAAGCTGGGAGGGCTACCCTCGGCCAAATTTGTAGCGCAGGCTTTCACCAACGGGAAACTCATTAAAGGCTTTAACCATTTGGGAGCTGGTATCCTTGAAAAGGATCCGGCCGTACATGGCGGCAATAGGGTCGTGTTCCTGGCTGGCGACGATGAGGACGCAACTTCGGAGGTCGCAACGCTTGCGGAAAGGCTTGGTTTCGCGCCAGTCAAATTGGGCAAACTTACCGATGGCGGACTGCTGGTGCAAGCGCAAGGAAATACCTGGGGACAGTTGATCTTCCAGGACCTGATCAAGTTTAAATCTTAAATAAAAGGAACGATGAAAAAATTAGAAAACAAAGTAGCGGTAGTGACCGGCGCATCAAAAGGAATAGGCGCTGCGATTGCCAAACATTTTGCCGCAGCAGGCGCAAAAGTAGTAGTTAATTATGCCACCAGTAAAGAAAGCGCGGACAAAGTAGTTAAGGAGATTACGGATAATGGAGGTACAGCCATCTCTGTACAGGCCGATGTATCGAATGAAACTGATGTAAACAGGTTGTTTGAAAATACCCAAAAGACTTTCGGCACACTGGACATTTTAGTAAATAACTCAGTAGCTCAAGGATACGCACCTATCGAACAGATTTCGGTGGAGGCATTTCACAAAAGTTTTAACGTAAATGTTTTAGGGCCGGTATTGACTATCCAGGCGGCGCTGAAACTTTTCAGCAATAAGGGCGGAAACATTATTAATATTAGTTCCGGTGCAAGTAAATATCCGTTGGCGAATGCATCTTTATACTCTTCAACTAAAGCAGCACTTGATGCTTTCACTATCGCTTTATCCAAAGAATTGGGTGTTAAAAACGTTCGGATCAATTCTATTTTACCGGGCGCTACTGACACGGAAGGTGCCGCTGCCGCAGGCGTCACTGCTGGCAGCGAATATGAAAAGATGTTTGTTGAAAAAACACCGCTTGGCCGCAGGGGCCAGCCCGCAGATATCGCGAAAGTTGCTGTTTTTCTGGCCTCCGATGAGGCTGCCTGGATCACCGGTGAGCAGATTTCCGTTTCTGGCGGTATGTATGGTTTTTAATTTCCGTAAGCCTGAAAATGAAAGAAGATAGGCTGAAATTATAAGTGTGTAATGGCTAGGCAAAATGCATTAAATAATGGGTTCAAAAGTGTATTTCCTTTTAATCCCTGCTTTCGTAAGAAGCAGAGATTTTTTTCAAGTTTGGTTCTGCCTTGATGACTTGTAAATATGTTTATAATATCGGAGATATTCTAGTTTTAGGACGCACTCTGGGTGACTTCTTATGTAGCAGGAAATGGATTATCCCTGTTCATTCATTGATAATATTTATATTACAAAAACATTCACCTGAATACCATTTGACATTACATGTTACAAAATAAAAAATTGTTATGAAAACCCAATTAAATCGCCTTGACCGGTTAACACTCGCTATTGGAATTTTACATATTTTTAGTTTCCTGCCAATAAAAGCACAGCAACAAAAAGCACATAATCCTATCATCTATGCCGACGTACCGGATCTGTCTATAATTAGAGTAGGCAATAACTATTATATGAGCAGTACAACTATGCACATGAGCCCCGGCCTGCCCATCATGAAATCGACTGATCTGGTAAACTGGAAATTGATTGGCTATGCTTACGACACGTTAGGCAATATGGATGAACTTAATCTCAGGAACGGCAAGAATACGTACGGTAGGGGGTCCTGGGCCAGTAGCCTGCGTTATCATAATGGCAAATATTACGTCACCACCTTTTCCCAAACCACAGGCAAAACTTATATCTATTCCACCAAAGACATAGAAAAGGGTGCATGGGAAGGTGTTGCATTTAAACCGATGATGCACGACCACTCGCTTTTTTTCGATGACGATGGCAAAGCATACCTGGTGTATGGTAGTGGTAAAATAAGACTGGTAGAATTAAACAGCGAACTCACAGGTATTGCATCAGGCAGCGAACAGGTGATCATTGAAAACGCCAGCCTTCCCACCTCGCCTTCAGGTAGCCGGGAGGGCTTGCCGGCTGAGGGTTCACAATTATTCAAAATAAAGGGCAGGTACTATCTTTTCAACATTACCTGGCCTGCTGGCGGACAGCGATCCGTAGTGATACACAGGGCAGATAAAATAACAGGTCCCTGGGAAGGGAAAACAGCCCTTCAGGATAAAGGGGTAGCGCAAGGCGGTCTTATAGATATGCCTGATGGCAGATGGTTCGCCTACTTGTTTAGGGACAACGGCGCTGTAGGACGCATACCTTACTTAGTTCCCGTAAAGTGGGAAAACGGCTGGCCTGTACTGGGTGATGATGGAAAAGTACCCATGGCTCTGAATCTCACCGCCAATCAATCGCTCTCTCCGGGCATTGTGGCATCCGATGAATTTAACCGTGGTTTACAAGATGCGTCCTTTCCTTTGGCTTGGCAATGGAACCATCAACCAGATAACGAATTATGGTCACTGAAAGGAAGGAAAGGGTTTTTACGCCTGACCACCGGCGTAGTGAACAGGGATTTCCTGCAGGCAAGGAACACCTTGACGCAGCGGACTTTTGGGCCTACATCTTCTGCCTG